>Ga0102924_1001356_pt1 | contig 28600 bp, 24 predicted proteins | sample PaiPotPPM11metaG_FD_80116 | JGI IMG/M metagenome (GOLD analysis project Ga0102924, IMG submission 80116) | Iron sulfur acid spring bacterial and archeal communities from Banff, Canada, to study Microbial Dark Matter (Phase II) - Paint Pots PPM... ... | reverse complement strand
CACGACCAGGGCGAGGGCGTCGCGCCCGAAGATCAGCAGCGCATCTTCGATAAATTTGTGCGCGCTTCCCGTTCGTTGACCACGCCGGTGCGCGGCTCCGGTCTGGGATTGTTCATCTGCCGCCGCTATATCGAGGCCATGGGCGGCAAGCTCTGGCTACAACAGAGCCAGCCGGGTGAGGGTTCCATTTTCAGCTTCTTTCTCCCGCGCAGTGATCCGCTTCCAAAGCCGAAAGAGGACGATGGGCAAGACGAAGAAGCCGGACCGACCTGATGACACAGGGTCCAGGGCGATGGCAAGCATCGCCCTTGATCTTGCCCCCGGCAAGCTCGCCTTCGATGTCAATTTGCATGAGGATAGGGGCGATGCTTGCCATCGTCCTGGAATCTTATGATCCATTACAAGGATTGATCGGCACCATCGAACTGATTAGCGGTATTGTTCAGGTGCTGCCCGATCTCCTGCGCGCGGTTGATTAACACCATGGTCTCACTATGAAATTGCTGTAACAGATCATCATAGTGCATGCGGCTCACTCCCTGCCAATCGCCCTCGAGCTGGCTGGTCAAGCTCTGGATGGCCGGCAGCATTCCATCACGCAGATAGTTGCTCCAATATTCCAGGCTGCCGCTCAACTGGCGCATGACATCGGTATTTACATGGATATTTGCCATTGCTGTTCGTTCCTTTCGTTCTCTGCTCACGGTGCGCGGTACATCGCACCTCTATGTCTTCGTTATTGGCAGTATACAGAGGCTCGCCAAATTGACGGGCGCGTATCAGAGCCGTTCCAGGGTAGGGGCAATCCCTCGCGGTTGCCCTGGCCGCTCGCCAAATTGACGGGCGCGTATCAGGACGAAAGGGCTTTGTTTTGATCATGGCTCCAGGCGCTGGTTTGCCAGTCGTCGGTGTTCTCCTCGTTTGGTAGCCAGCCAGGGAGCGGCATTTGCAGACGTCTTGCCAGCGCCATGATATAGGGTTCGTAGCGTTGCCGCAGCTCGGCCAGGCGCTGTTCCGCCGTCTCTTCATCGTGCAGACGGATGTCCAGCGCGGCCAATGCCCCCGTTAGTTTCATGAAGTCGTCATGGCTCAAACGGCTGATGCGCGTCTCAAAGGGTCTGGTATAAATCTGGCCGAGATCTACAGCCGCGTGGCTGGCAATGGCGAAGGTGAACCAGGCCGTCTTGCGCGGGACGCTATCGATTCCGACCACCAATAACGCGCAGACGTCAAGGATGGCGGTGAGCGCGGCCAACCAGGACTGGCGATCATGTTGGGAGCGATAGTAGATGAGGACGGGATAGGACAGGTGGCTTTCCAGCAGATCAGCCGACCAGTGTTCCCAATCTTGCAGGTGTTCGACCAGTTCGTCCATCACCTGGCCGTGCGCATGCCTGCGCAGCAGCTCGATTGCGGTGGGCGGCGAACCAGCATGGGCATCAAGCAGAGAAATGGCGACTTCGCGCCTGGAAAACGCCTGGTAGATGATTGGCAGGTAACTGAGAACGAGCGCCAGAAACGCCAGCCCGGTGCCAGACTCGATCACCGTCACCAGCCGCGCCAGATTGGTACGCGGCGTCACGTCGCCCAGGCCGAGCGTGAAGAGCGTTGTTCCGCTCATATAGAGATCGGTGCCGAAGTTCGCCGCCTTTTCCCCCAGCGCGTTCAGCGCCGATCCGCACGCCCATTGCAGGGCCGCGAAGCCCACTAGCAAGCCAATCGCCCAGATCACCAGCAGCATGATCAGCGAAAGCGGACCATAATAACTCAGGAAATACTCCTGCCGATCCAGCGCGTGAATCTTGCGCGCGATTGCCTCCCAGCCGCTCCACGTCGTCGTGTAGAACAGGCGCGCCAGCCTGATGCGGCGCGAGACGCGGCGCGGCAAGACGATGGATTCAAAGGCGTCTTGCAAGATAATAAAGAGGATAACGAGGCCGATGATACCGACAAGAATATTCATGGATACGCTCCCTTTCTCGTGAATTTACTCTGCACGCTATTCTATGATCTTTCCTGGTTTCGTTGGCGGATAATGATTTGGGTGCAGTGGACTGTGTCTCGACGAATACAAAAAAGCCGGGCAATATTGCCCGGCTTCTTGTACACAGTTGGTAGCGGGAACAGGACTCGAACCTGCGACCTCCGGGTTATGAGCCCGACGAGCTAACCACTGCTCTATCCCGCGTCGTGAAAGATATTGCTATCTGGTAGCGGGGGGAGGACTCGAACCTCCGACCTTTGGGTTATGAGCCCAACGAGCTAACCACTGCTCCACCCCGCGTCAGTCGATCTTTTTTCGGCTCCCTTAGAATACTACAAAGCTGGCAGTTTGTCAACCACTGGTGACCTCGGTCTGCCAGACGCGCACCGCCCCGTCTTCCGCGCTGTTGGCAAGCAGGCCGCGCGCCCCAAATACCACGCCATAGACCTCAAAACGATGATTGATCGTCTGCAACTCGCGCCCTCGATAGACGTCCCACAGGCGCAGCGAACCATCCTCCGATCCCGAAGCCAGTAGTTGTCCATCGGCGGAGAAATCGACCGTCCAGACCGCGCCGTCATGCCCGGTCAGCGTCTGCACAATCTGCCCACTCGTCGTATCCCACAGGCAGATTATGCCGTCGGCGGCGCAAGAAGCCAGCAGAGTTCCATCCGGCGACCACGCCACACCATAGACGATATCGCTGTAGCGCAGGCGCTGGCGCAGCGTGCCGGTATGGGCATCCCACAGACAAATCGTCTTATCAAATGAACACGAAGCGAGCCAGTGGCTATCATAGGAGAAATCCACGCCAACCACGACGTTGTGATGCCCCTGCAAGATATGCCGCACCTCGCCCGTTGCTGGCTGCCAGAGGCGCACGGTTTCATCGTTGGAACAGGAGGCCAGCAGCGTGTTGTCGAGCGCGTAAGCTACCGTCCAGACGGCGCTGCTATGTCCTTCCAGCACGGCAGTCTGCTCTCCCGTGCGCGCATCCCACAGGCGCACCATCTTATCTTCTGAGCAAGAGGCCAGCGCCAGCCCATCAGGTGAGTAATCCACGCCCATCACCGCGCCCTCGTGGCCGACCAGCGTATAGAGTAACGCGCCCTCGCGCGTAGACCACAGGCGCACGGTCATATCTTCGCCGCACGAGGCGACGCGCGCGCCATCCGGCGAAAAGACGACGTCATCGACATGACCGCGATGGCCTGTCAGGATATGCAGAGGCGTAACTTTGACGGCGATGATATGCCGTCCCTTCGCCAGAGGCTGCGGAGCGTCGGCGATCTTCCACTCGTCCCATTCGATCAACGTCATCGCGCCATGCTCATAGCCGAATTTCTGTGGGTAATACGACTCTTCCTGCTCAATCACTTCGTCCAGATAATCATAGAGCGTTCCTAACGTAACACGCCCGGTGCGCGGGTTCGCCGCCTGCCCTTCCAGCGCGTCAAGCAGGCGTGCCATGAAGGCGCCGTGGCCCTGCTCCATCTGCTCCTGCGATACCTGGCCGCTGCGGCGCGTCGTCAAGATCACGCGCCCGCGCGTGCGCGGCAGGTCGAGCAGCGCCTGCCCAAAGAGCAGGCCGACAGCAGTGGGCTGCTGCTGCCAGCCTGGGCCGGTAGAAAAGATATCGAGCATCGTCACAATGTTGGCAGCCTTCGAGTCATATAGATAATGATCAACGAGGGTTGGCAGGTGCAAGCCCGTGGCCGGGCGCGCGAGCCGCGTGCCTTGCAGCGCCAGATAGCCATCCTGGGTGGCGGGATCGAGAAAAGCGTGTCCGGCAAAATACAACAGCGCCAGGTCGCCGGGCCGGGCGCGCACCAACAATAGCTCGCGCAACTGGCTCTCGATCTCGTCGCGCGTGGCTGCCGCGCCTGCCAGATAGACGACGTTGTCGGCATCCCAGCCGCCGCGTTCGGGGTCAATCAGCAATTCGTACAGGGCATGAGCGTCGGCCTGCGCGAACGGCAGCGGCGGAAAATCGCCGCTATCCGCGTAATGTTCGATGCCAACAATGAGCGCGTAACGCTGTTCCATGATGTGTGATCCTTCTCCTCAAATTCTTTTATCCGCTATGCATTATATACTATGACGCTCAGGTTCCTACAAACCAGGGTTCCTGTTGTGGAGTTCAGGTGCGTTTTTCACGGGCAAAGCCCGTGAAAAACGCACCTGAACTCCTATGAAGCGCCATAGGCGCGACTTTTCAATCGCCCTGCTTACACACAACTTTTGATCGCGAGAAACGTATTCATTTATGATACAATAAAGCAGTCATACACGTTCTTACAATGATTCCTGGTGATCAGCCAAAGACGTTTTGTCAAATGCAGAAGGCAGGTCTAAAACATAGATGAATATACAGGCTTTTCATCTCTTTCAACGCAATCCCAATGAGCCAGGGATGAACGGCTCGCGGGATTCCAACCCCAATAGAACTAACGACAGAGGCAACAACGGCGGCCCTGGTGGTCCAGGCGGTCCCAGTATGGTCTCGCTCATCGTGCGCATCGTCCTGATTGCCGCCGTGGTCTTATTGGGCTGGGGCATCTTTCAGTACCTCACGCAGGGCTCAAGCACGGGCGGGCAAAACGCCGTGACGGTGACCTATACCCAGTTTATCAACGAGGTGAAGAATCACAATGTCAAGGATGTCACCTTCCAGGACCAGCAGGTCATCGGGGATTTCAACAATCCGGTCACAGTGAATGATCCCAATAACGGGCCGCAGACTTCGTCGCAATTCCAGTTTACGCAGTTACCCAACGGAGATCCCACGCTGCCGCAACTGCTGAACCAGTACCATGTCAGCTACAAGGCTCTCCCGCCGCCTAACACCGATTTCTGGACGATCGTGATTAACCTCGCGCCGTGGATTCTGATCCTGGGCGTGTTCTTCTTCATCTTCCGCCGCGCCAGTCAGAGCCAGCAAAATATCTTTAGCTTTGGCAAGAGCCGCGGCAAGCAGATTCTGGAAGACCGCCCAAGCACCACGTTTGCCGACGTGGCCGGTGTTGACGAGGCAAAAAATGACCTGGTTGAAGTCGTTGAATTCCTGAAAACGCCGCAGAAGTTCCAGCGCCTCGGCGGCAAAATCCCGCGCGGTGTCTTGCTCGTTGGCGCTCCTGGAACCGGAAAAACGCTGCTGGCACGCGCCGTTGCCGGAGAAGCAAGCGTGCCATTTTTCTCGATGAGCGGCTCCGAGTTTGTCGAAGTGCTGGTCGGCGTTGGCGCCAGTCGCGTGCGCGATCTCTTCGATCAAGCCAAGAAAGCCGCGCCTAGCATCATCTTCATCGATGAAATCGACGCCGTTGGCCGCCAGCGCGGATCGAGCATCAACAGCAATGACGAACGCGAACAGACCTTAAACCAGCTACTGGTTGAGATGGACGGTTTCGATGCCCGGCAGGCAGTCGTCGTGCTGGGCGCTACCAACCGCCCCGATGGCCTCGACAAGGCGCTGCTGCGTCCTGGACGCTTTGATCGCCGCGTCACCGTTGATCGCCCCGACTGGAACGGGCGGCTGGCGATCCTCAAGATTCACTCGCGCGACGTACCGCTCGCGCCGGATGTCGATCTGACCCATGTGGCGCGCGCAACGCCAGGCATGGTGGGCGCTGATCTGGCGAATCTCGTCAACGAAGCGGCCCTGCTGGCGGCGCGCCGCAACCTCGATCGCGTCACACAACAATGCTTTGACGAGGCGTTGGACAAGGTGATCATGGGCGCTGAACGTCCTCTCATCCTCTCGGAAGAGGACCTGAACGTCGTTGCCTATCACGAAGGCGGCCATGCCTTGACCGGCCTCCTGCTCGAACACGTCGATCCGGTGACAAAAGTGACGATAGTCCCGCGTGGACAGGCGCTGGGCGTAACGCAGTACACCCCGTTGGATGATCGCTATAACTATACGCAGGATTACCTGGAAGACCAGCTTGTCACAGCGTTGGGTGGGCGCTCCGCCGAAGAAGTCGCCATTGGACACATCACCACCGGCGCGGAGAACGATTTGCAGCGCGTCACGGCCATCGCCCGCCAGATGGTGGCGAGTTGGGGTATGAGCGAGCGCGTCGGCATGATCTCCTTCAGCGCCCGCGAAGACCCCTTCGCCGGCACGGCCCTCGCCGCGAAACCGGATTACAGCCAGAAGACTGCCGGCGTCATCGACCAGGAAGTCGAGCGCATTGTGAGCCGGGCGCACCAACGCTCACTTGACTTGCTGGCGCGCCATCGCGAAACCCTGGATCATATCGCGCACGCCCTGCGCCAATATGAGACGATTGACGCCCGCCAACTGCGCCAGATTATGGTCGATACGGGAGCTATCAATGATGCGCCCGCGGCCTATCGCGGATGATGATGAAGCGACGCTTTTCTTCGTGGTCACGCCTGCTTTTGTGGTCGCACGCGGCAGGCGTGATCCTGTTCTACCTCATCCTCTGGCTGCGCGGCAGTCAGCGCGAGCGGCCCGGTCAGCCTGTCAAACAGAACGAACAGGCCGAGGCGCCTTCGCTCGTTTCAATCATCGTACCCGCGCGCGACGAGGAGCGCAATATTCACCGTTGTGTGACCTCACTGCTCGATCAGGATTACGATAATAGTGAAGTGATCGCCGTCGATGATGGATCGACGGATGGGACAGCCAGCATACTGGCGGATCTCGCGCGGGAGCATCCACGCGGGCAGCGATTGCGCGTCGAGCGCGTTGACGAACTGCCTGTGGGCTGGGCGGGCAAGCCGCACGCGCTGCACCTGGGGACACAGGCGGCGCGCGGCGACTGGCTGCTCTTCACCGATGCCGATACCTGGCACGCGCCCGGCGCGCTGCGTTTCGCCATGCAGCAGGCCAACAACGAAGACGCGGATCTGCTTTCGCTCGGTTCGACGCAAGAGCTGCCCGGCTTCTGGAACAAGGTTTTGATGCCGTTGGCCTATATGGGCATCAGTATGCTCTATCCCATCAAAGCAGTCAACGACCCGCGTAGCCCTATCGCCCTCGCCAACGGGCAATATATCCTGATCCGCCGCTCAGCCTACAACATCGTGGGCGGCTACGCGCGTCCTGACTTGCGCGCAACCCTGCTCGATGATCGTGACCTGGCGCGCGTCGTCAAAGACAATGGCTTCCACCTGCGCCTCGACGATGGACGCGGGTTGATCCATGTCTGGATGTACCAGGATTTGCGCGAAGCATGGCGCGGCTGGCGCAAGAACGTCTACCTGGGCAATCGCGGCGGGCTGCCCTTCTTCCTGCTGCAATTGATCGGCCTGCCGCTTGTTGCCATTGCGCCGTTCGTTTTGCTTCTGACCGGCTGGTTCATGCCTGCGCGCCGGGAACGCGACGAGATCAATCTGGCCGCCGCCGCGGAACTCGCGTCTCTGCTGGCCTATCGCGGCTGGCTGGACAGGATGGTCGGCGTTCCCTGGTACTATGCCCTGACGCATCCCGTGGCTGGAGCGATCTTCGAGGGCATTCTGGCGCAATCCGCGTGGCGCGTGATCACGCGCCACGGGGTTGATTGGCGCGGACGGCAATACTATGGGAAATAAAAACCTTGCGCTGGAGCCGCTCAAGGTGTATACTAAGCCCCAATACTACAGCGTGGAATGGGAAGCCGCCATCATCAGCCTTCCTTTGTTCCTGAGAGGAGCCTAAATATATGAAAATCATTCTTTTGCGCGATGTCGAGGGCCTGGGCAAGGCCGGAGACCTGAAAGAAGTCGCCAACGGCTATGCCCGTAATTATCTTTTGCCCCGCGAGATGGCCGCTGCCGCTACGGCAACATTGATTGCCAACCGCGAACAACGCGTCGCTTCCGAGCGGCGCAAAGTGGAAAAGCAGGCTGAGCAGAACCGCCAGCAGGCCGAAAAGTTGAACGAAGTCTCGCTGACCTTCAAAGCCCGCGTCGGCAAACAGGGTCGCCTCTATGGCTCGATCACCAGCCAGGATATCGCCGCCGGGCTGCGCGACAGCCAGAGCATCGTGATTGATCGCCGCCTGATTGAGTTGCCCAACCCGATTCGCTCTACCGGCACATTCACCGTTCCCGTCAAAATCGCGCACAAGCCGGAGCCAAAGATCACTGTCATCGTGATCCCTGACGCCGCCAGCGCCGAAAGAGCGGCCGAGTAGGGGCCGACAGCCTATCCGGGGGAGAGGTAATCTCGCGCCCAAATCGCGCTCAAGAGGAACCATGACATGCCGCGATGGCTCTACTACCTGATGATCCTGGCGATCGTTGCCCCTATCCTCGAACTGGTGGGGGGAGCGCGGCTAGAATTAGCTATTTTCATCGCCTCGGCGATCAGCTTGATGCCCCTCGCGGCAGTGATTGGGCGCACGACCGAGAATCTGGCATTTTACGTTGGCCCCATTGCCGGAGGATTGCTCAATGCTACCTTCGGCAACGCGCCCGAACTCATCATTGGCATCTTCGCGCTGCAGGCTGGTCTGATCTCAGTGGTCAAAGCCTCAATCGCTGGCTCGATCATCGGCAATGTTCTGCTCGTTCTTGGCACGTCTCTCGCAGTCGGGGGATGGCGCTGGGGCAAGCAATATTTTAGCAACCGCGACGCCGGGGAATACTCTGTGATGATGATCCTGGCCGTCGCCAGCTTGCTCATTCCTTTCGCGGGTACATTTGCGATAGCCAGGCAAGCGCGTATTCAATCGATCAGCGTCGCGGTTGCTGTGGTCCTCCTGGTGGTCTACGCGCTGTATCTCTCAATGCACGTCTTTCACCTGCGCGCGCACCGTCGCGGCATCGATAGTCGCACAGAAGACAAGGATAGCGAGGAAGCAGCGCCGGCACTCGCCATTGAGCAGGATCGCCAGCAGGAGAAAGCGCCGACACTCTGGCTGACCCTCTTGCTGCTGCTGATCGCGACAGTTGGCACTGCCTGGAATAGCGAACTGTTGGTCGGCGCCATCAAGCCGGTGACGGAACAGATAGGCTTGTCGCAAGTCTTCATTGGTCTGGTGATCATTCCTATCATCGGCAATGCCGCCGAGCATTCAAGCGCGGTCTACATTGCCTTTAAGGATCGTGTAGACCTGAGTATGGCGATTGCCGCCGGTTCGTCGATCCAGGTAGCGACCTTTGTGGCCCCTTTACTCGTTCTCATCAGCCTCTTTTTCGCCACGCCGCTTGATCTGATCTTCCAGCCCATCGAGCTGGTGATCATGGGCATGGCGGCCATCCTTTTCGCGCTGATCAGCCTGGACGGCGAGTCCTCCTGGCTTTCCGGCGTGCAACTGTTTGCCCTCTACCTCATTGCCTGCATCGTTTTTTTCTTCATCCCGTAGGGGCCGATTGATCGCGCCCTTACAACTTCATCATCGCGCGTGGTATCTGCGGCAGCAGATCAGCGGCCAGCAGACCGGCATGGCCGATCTCGGCGCTGACCAGTTCCGAGGCTGCCGTGTGCAGGTACACGCCCGCGCTGGCGGCGTCGAACGGGGCAAGCCGCTGCGCCAGCAATCCCGCGATCATTCCACCAAGCACATCGCCGGTTCCTGCCGTCGCCAGGGCCGGGTTGGCTTTCCAGTTGATGCGCGTGCGGCCTTCCGGTTCGGTGATGATCGTACAGGCTCCCTTCAAAACCAGGATCACCTTCCACTCGCGCGCTTTGTCGCGCGCCAGGGGCAAGCGATCAACGTCGCCGCCGGAGACTTTTTGCCCGTGGCACAGGCGGCCCATTTCGCCCGGATGCGGCGTGATGATCGTGTGTTCGGGCAACAGCGTCCACCATTGTTCCAGCGCCGAGAGGTTGTTGAGACCGTCAGCATCGACGATCAGATGCGGGCGCTTCTCCACAGGCATCGCTCGCAGCTCCTCAAGCAGCTTCAAGATCACCTCGCGAATGTATGGCGATTGGCCCAGGCCCGGCCCCATCAGCAGCGCGCGATAGCCGGACAGTTGCTCCATCAGCGTGTTGACGCAGGCGAAGCTGCCCGCCGCTTCGTCGGGCAGCAGCGTGAAGGTGGCTTCGTGAAAGGCGCTGGCGTAGATCGGCAGCATATCGCGCGTCACCGCCAGTGTAACCAGCCCCGCGCCAGTACGTCCCGCCGCGCTGCCCGCCAGATAAGCCGAGCCAGGATAGGGCGGCGAACCGCACAAGAGCATAACTTTGCCAAACGTCCCTTTGTTGCTGTTCAACGGACGTTTCGGCAAGAGCGCGGAAACCAGGTCAGCCGTCAACATGTCGGTTTGCAGGTTACGCTCCATTTCAGGCGGCAGGCCGATATCTCCAACATGCAGTTCGCCCATATATTCGCGGCCCGGAAAGAAGAAAAAGCCCTGTTTCGGACAGGCCAGCGTGATCGTCAGATCGACTGGAATCGCGCCGGAATCGACCTCGCCCGTGTCGGCATTCAGGCCCGTCGGCAAATCAACGGCAATCACGCGCAGCGTGTCGCGTTGTGTTCGTTCCTGGCGCACGCGCCCTAGCAGCGAGCGCATACTGTCGGGCAGAGGACGCGAGCGGCCCGTGCCAAGCAGCGCGTCCAGGATATAGTCGGACTGCCGGATCGCGCTCTCCAGTTCAGCCGCGACTTCCGCCTGCGGGACATTCTGCTCGCGAACGACAAGTTGCTGTTCCTTCCAGTGATAGAGGCTGACGCGCGCGCCCCCCTCGGCTAAGTGGCGCGCCATCACCAGCCCGTCGCCGCCGTTATTGCCGGGGCCAACCAGAATCAGAATCTTCACGCCTTTGATCGGATCCGTTCGTCGTATATATGCTTCCGGGATGTCAGCCGCGCTCTTCCCAGCATGTTCCATCAAGATCGGCGAAGTCAGGCCGTATGCGCTGTCCGCCCGTCCTTCCAGGTCGCGCATTTCCTCTACGGTAACGATATGCATAGTATTTTCTCCAGTTTGGTATCTTTGCAGGTTTCTCTATATCATATTGTAATCATTGTTGATGCATGGCGCAATTGTGCTATACTTGCGCCATGCATATCCTACTGAGAATCACGCCGCAGCGCGCTACGCAGTACGCGACGATGGCGCGGAAGCTGGCCGCGCCCGAACTGCTTGCCAGCCCGCTCGGTTCGGCCATCGAGCAGGTCACTCCGCTCAAGCTGGCCGGGCAGGAGTATCTCCAGATGATTCTGCCCGAAATGTCGCCACAAACGATCATGCCCGTGCTGTCGCGCCTGGGCGCGACGAGCGAGGCGTATGAAATATTTGAGCGGATCGGCGACGTAGCGGGGCCGCTGTTGCGCCCGTTGGAGCCGCAGTTTCAGCCCTTCGTCCCGTTGGAGATGGCCGAGGCGCGCCGCTACAAGGGCAAAACGAACGAAGTGTTTACGCGCGTATTGCTCAATCTCGCCGTCTTCGCGGGCGCGTATGCGCGGGAGTATGCCGGACGGCTGCGCGTCCTCGACCCGCTCGCGGGCGGCGGCACAACGCTCTTTCTGGCGCTGGCGATGAGTTACGACGCTTTCGGCATTGAACTGGCGCGGCAAGACGTGGAGACAACGACGGTCTTCGTCCGGCAATATCTGAGCGGCGAGCATATCCCCTACAAGGAAGTGGACGAGCGCGGGCGCAAGGCGGGGCGGCGTTACCAGTTTTCCATCGGACTAAAGGGCGAGCAGCGTTTCCTCGTGCTGGTACATGGCGATGCCAGTCAGGCCGCCTTGCACCTGCAAGAAGTCCCTGGTGGCCCGCACATGCACGCCGTCGTCGCCGACCTGCCCTACGGCATCCAGCATTTCGGCGAGATATCCAATCTGCTGGAGCGCGCTCTGCCCGCCTGGGAGCGTCTGCTCCTGCCCGGCGGCACACTCGCCCTCGCCTGGAACGCCACACGCATCGAACGCGCCAGCATGATCGAACTGCTAGAACGCTGCACCTCACTGACAATACGTAACGACACGCCCTATACGCTGCTGGAGCATCCGGTGGATCGCGTGATCAAGCGGCGCGATGTGATTGTGGGGGTGAAAGATAAGTAATTCTGCCGAATTTAGGGCTATCATTCGTCCTCTTGATAAGCTATAATAGCTCGTAAGAATAGTGTGGTTTTACCTACTGTAGCTCTGATAAAGTTCAAAAAGGAACTGGCTATGTTCACAAAATACATTCTCGCGGCCATGAGAAAGGCGCACTACGAAATTTTGCCGGACAGCACTTTTTACGGTGAGATCACCGGTTTTAAGGGTGTTTATGCTAATGCGGATACACTTGAAGAATGTCGCGAAGAGCTAGAAGAAGTTCTCGAGGGGTGGATTTTGTTGCGCGTTTCGCTTCATTATCCTTTGCCTTCTGTCGATGGTATTGAGCTGGTGGTTGGAGAAGTAGCCTGATGCCTCATGTTGGGCCTATTAAACGAAGAGATCTGATCGGCAATCTGGTCAAATCCGGTGGAACCGTGTAGCGGGGCAATTCATTGCGTAGGGACCCGATTTATCGCGTCCGATCCTGGCGCAATGAATTGCCCCGCTACACGGATCTCTCATTATCCAAATAGGATATTACTGATATCTTAAAGCCTCCGCCGGCTGCACCCGTCCTGCTTGCCACGCGGGGAGCAAGGCTCCCAGGAACGAGGCCAGCAGCGCCGCCCCGATCACAATACTCAACTCCTGATAGGGAATTGCGAAGACCAGGTTAGTATTGAACTGCTCGAAGAAGTTGGCGGCGAAGATATTAGAAGACAGAATCAGGCCCAATACCACACCCAGGACGCTGCCGATAGCCCCCACCAGGAACGATTCCAGCAAAAAGGCGAGTTGCACTTGCAGGCGACCGCAGCCCAAAGCGCGCAGCATTCCGATCTGCTGGCGGCGCTCCACCACGGCGCGCGTGCCGGTAATGGCGAGGGCCGTCACGCCGAGTAACAGCGTCAGGCCAACAATGCCCAATAAGACGTTGCTCAGGAAGATGCGCGGCCCCTGGATTTGCAGCACCGCGTCTTGCAGCACCGTCGTTTGTAGCCCGTTGTCGAGGAACTTAGAACCCAATTGCAGCGCCAGCGCGTGAGCATCCTGGCCGGGCGCGACCTTGAAATAGTAGGTTTGCGCGTTCGGGAACGACTGCGCCAGGCTCGCCGCGCTAGAAGCGCCGCTATAAGCCGCGCTTGGAATGTAGAGGCCGAAGTGATTGCCGTCGCTATTATCGACTACGCCGATGATGGTCAGTTTGGTGACGTGCGTCGAGGCAAAGACGAGCCTGGTCGAACTGAGGTTGGGCGTGGGAATGCCGGTTGTCACCCAGACAGGCGTGGCCGGAAATGCCGTCTCACCCTGGTAGACGCCGCTCAACGAATAGATGTACGGATCGACGTTGGACGAGTCAAAGCCGGGTGGTGTGGTCGCAACGCCAGCCTGGGACGCCGTTGGCGCGTTGGGATCGTAGACGGGCGGCGCCGATTGATCGAGATTATAGGGTACAGCGGTGCTATCGATCAGCGCGTAATTCGAGTGCGTTTGCAGCGCCTGCCACACGGCGGCATCGCTATTGAAGCCCCGCGCTCGCGCCGTCAGTTTTAGCCCCATCCCTTGCAAAAAACTGCCGTTGACGATCTGCGCCGGGTAAATTTCCCAGCCCGGATTGGGGCTGCTCAATTGAATGATGCCGACGGCGGTTGAGGTTTGCTCGCCGATGGCCGCAAACTTGTTGGGATTGATGCCTTGCTTGATCATTGCCGCCTGTATATTCGGGATCGGCTTGAAAAATGGCGTGGCCTGGATATCGTAGCCGCCGGTCTGCACTCCCACATTGACATAGCTGTTCTGCATGGCATAGGTGATGACCGCCATGACGGTCATGACGAAGACGACGAGGCTGAACATGACGATGCTCAGACCCGTGCGAAAACGGCGATGCAAGGGATAGGCCGATGCCAATCGTCCCAGCGCGTAGAGCCGGGGCAACCGCGCGACGCCAGCCAGCAGCGGCCTGACGATGAGCGAGGCGTTGGTAATCAATGCCCACACCGCGCCCAATACCATCATCACGCCCGCGATGAAAAAGATTTCAATGCCGCCCTGGAAACGCGGCAAGCCGAGATTCGCCAGCACATCAAACGGCAAGGCCCAGTATGCCAGCAGCGCCAGCCCCGCCAGAGCGGCGAAGAGGCAGTTGGCAACGGTTTGCCCGCGCCGCGTATTTCGCAATACGGCGCTGATGCAGGTTTTGAGCAGCAGGCCCGCCCCAACGATCAGCAGCGAGAGGCCCAACGAAAAATAGACAATCTGGCTATCGTTGAGACCGATGTGCAGGAGGATGTAACCGAGAATGAGCGGCGCGATACCCGTCAGCGCCAGCGAGTGCAGCAGCGCGATCAGCAGATCGGGCGCGAGTTCGAGCGCGCGGACAGCGTGTCCGCCGCGCCACAAATCCCATTCATGCGCGAAACGTTCGCGCAGCGAACGTGTGGCCCCTGACGGCTCCGGCAGATCGCGAATGGCCTCAACAACAGTCATACGGCTGACTAACCAGGCGGAGAGCGTAACAGAACAGAAGGTGAAGATCACGCCCAGGCAATAGGCGATCTCGAAGCTGCGCAGTTGGAAGGTGGGCTTGAGCGGGAAATTCAACGTCGCCAGCAGCGGCTGGAGAATGATCACCAGCAGCGCGCCGAGGCCCACGCCGGAGACGAGGCCGATCAGCGAGGCCAGGAAATCGTAGACCACGCCCTCGAAGAGAAACATCAGCACAAGGTGGCGGCGCTGCACCCCGATAGCGCGCGCCATGCCCATTTCGCGCCTTCGCTCCGCCGCCAGCAGCACGAAGATCAGGAAGATCAAGAGCAGGCTGATTGCCAGGGCGAAAAGGCTGAACAGCGTGAAGACGCGCGAGAAAATGTCGTTGGCTAACTGCGAATTCTGCACGCCCTGCTCTTTCACATCAATCACTTGTACTTCACCGGGGATGACGCGATTGAGCGTATCAGTGACGGGATCAGAGAGGTTGAGGCCATTGACGCCGCCGCCGCCGCTATTCTCAATGTATACCTGGGTGATATCATCCTCGCGATGTTCAATGCCGCGGAACATCTGGATATTCGTCAGCAGCGCGGGTGCGTCGCCGTCGAGGCCGCCGTTGGCAACGATATCCGCCACATACACCCGGTGTTGTTGTCCCGGCCAGCGTTGATCATAGAGGAAGAGCGTGTCTTTGGGGCGAGCGTTGAGCAGTGTCGCCAGCGTCTGGTTGAGGTACACTTGATTGGGTTTGAGCGCGGCGATGGTTAGATGCTTCTTGCCGTGGGCTTGCTGCATGCCGCCAAAGCCCTGTTCGCTGTGCGGGATCACGCCGATGCCACTCACCTGCGAACGTACCTGGCGCGACGTTTCGTCGGCCACCAGCAGGTCAGGCTCGACCAGGGCCGCGCTTACCGCCGCGATATTGGGATCGTGCAGGCGAGTATGGAGAACATAGTAGATGTAGTCCGGGAAAAAGCCAGGGTTGCCATGTCGCGCCTGTATGACTTCATCGACATTGCCGAGGTTGTAGACGGCAACCGTTTGTTCCGCGCCGAGGATGACATCGCCCGTCGCCAGCACGCTGGAAAGCAGCGTGGTGGAAAGCATCAGGGCGAACACGATCAGCGCCATCTGCACGCGGCGGCGCGGGATGTTGCGCACGCCGATCTTGAAAAAGATAGCATTGAGGACGGCCAGCGCCACAACAACGACGATGATCATCCCGGTCGTAATCAACAGAACCGTGGTGAGCGTATCGATGGGAAGACCGAACAGATTGGTCATACGCCTGCTCTCTTCTAGTGCGCCTGCCGCAGCGTCTGGTAAAATTGATTGGCAATTTGCTGATAACCAATGGTACTGGGATGGAAACCATCGCTGCTAATATATTCGGGATGCTCGCTCATCGTCTGCCGTTGGCTATAGAGATCGATGAGCAGGATATGATGGCGGCTGGCGGCGGCAGCGATGATGGCGTTATATGCCTGGATTTGCGCGGTAATATAAGTTGGATCATACCGCTCTTCAAAATATGGCAGGAGATGCAGGTCAGGCACGTTGGCAATGGCGATGCGAGCGTGCGGATCTGCGCTCTGCAAGCGGCTCAGCAGCGTCTCCAGGTCGCGAGCGTAGCTGTCAGGCGTGACATAGTTACCGATGTCGTTGACGGCAAGCCAGATGGTGATCAGGTCAGGATGAGTATCAAGAACGACCGGCAATTCAAGGTTGAGCGCCTGGTGCAGCGTGACGCCGGGGATGCCGAGATTGATCAGGCGCGTGCCGGAGCCAAGTTCTCTGGCGAGATCGGCAGCCCAGTTTTCGGTCTGTGGGTTATCCGCGCCGAGACCAAAGGTATCGGACGCGCCAATCGCCACGTAGAGGAGATGCGCGGCGGGATTTTGCTGCACGGTAGAGGGCCGCGCTGTGCTGCTGGCCGCGCCGCAGCTCGCCAAAAAGAGCAAAAGACAACATAACGCCACGGAACAGATGAGCTTGTTCAACGTGGGCGTTCTGTTGGCGCGAATTCTATTGCCGCTCGCCCCGTTTTGGGCGGCGCTAACGAAGCACTGCACTGAGCAGAGAGATGAGCGCAAACAGTACTACGAAAACAATGGTCAGGTTGAAGATCAGGCGCTCAACGCCGCGCCGCGTCTTAAAGACCGAACCAATGCTACTGCCGCCAAAGGCGCTGCCTAAGCCTGCTCCCCGCACTTGCATCAGAATGAAGATGATCACGGCCACGCAGAGAATAATCTGGATAATGCGTAGGGCCGATATCCATGCAGCCAAAAGATATTCCTCGCTTTCTTGAGATCAGCATTTCTTTTGATCCAATTGTCTCTTGCTATTGCACTGCTGATTATAGCATAGGTAAGCGCGGGAAACAATATGCTTTTGCTGGTCAGAACGCGTTGAGGATTCTGCTTCACTATGTTACAATCGGGGCAATAGCTTAAAGCGCACAATGCTGCTCATTTCCAACCGTACCATCTGGCTCAAATAACCCTGGACGCATATCATCCGGCAGGAACAGGTGATTTACAGGAGTGTAGTTTGTAATCAATACTTCCTTGTTAATCACTCGTCTGTTGCCATTTTTCTCCGTACTCATTCCCGACGCGGATTGCACCGGAATAATATGATAATTCTCGAATAATGTACGGATAAAAGGAGTATCATACGACGATACGATCCATTTGGATCGCGCAGCATGAAGACGTGAGGCTAACAATTCATGAGATTCTTTTTCGCGCATATTATATTTGTAATTGCAGCCATTCTCAGGGTAAGGAGGATCAACATACATCACAACGCCAGGACGATCGTAGCGATCAAAGCATTCCTGCCACTCAAGATTTTCGATAATCACCGTGCGCAAACGTTCATAAATGGGCGAGAGACGTTGGCGCAGCGTTTGCAGCGCGCCAAAGAGCCTGTTTCCATGACCGCCATCATGAATGCTAGTCTGAAAGCGGGGATAATGAAATTCGCCACCCCAACCGGCCATAATAAGATAGTAAAAACGGTGAGCGCACTGGATATCTGTTAATTGAGATGGCTCTAAATCAGCCAATCGCTCAAATTCCGCGCGCGCTACCAGTTCCCACTCAAACGAGGCTACCAGTTCTTCTGGCTTTTCTTTGACAACGCGGAAAAAGGTGATTAAATCCTGGTCGATGTCATTCAAAACTTCGACATCGCTGGGAGGTTTGCCAAACAAGACCCAGGCCGCCCCAGCAAACAATTCAACATAGCAGCTATGAGGAGGCAGCAGTTGCACAATTTGCTTGCGCAAGCGGGATTTCCCGCCGACCCATTTAAATGGACTATTGATCATCCGATAATCGCCCCCTGCATTACTAATTACCATGTTACACGCTCCGATATTTTTTATTTATCATGAAAGTCTTCTTTCTGAAGACATACAATATGGCATCATTGCCAAAACGAAAGCATAGTATCCACTCCAATAGGATATAATTGAGAGAGAGTCTTTGGAAACTAGAAAGGATCAATCAGCATGGCAATTGAAGTTCGTGTTAATACTGTCGTTCTGCCAGGGGGAAAAATCGAAATCAGTAGGCCAGAGCTTATTCCAGGCCAGCGAGCAACCGTTGTGGTCTTGATCGAAGATCAGTCCCCTGTTGAGCCACGCCACGTGATTGATATTCTGGCAAACTTGCCCGGTCATCGCCTCTTTCAACGAGCTGAGGAAGTCGATGCATACTTGCGTGGAGAACGAGATTCATGGGAGAGCTAATCTGGCCTACTAATGGCGCCATCTATCTTGATGCCAATTGCTTCATTTATAGCGTTGAGAAGATCGATCCTTATCGAACCATCCTGGATACGCTCTGGCAGGCGATTAGTGATGGGCAGGTAAAGGTAATTACCAGCGAACTGACGCTCCTCGAAGTACTGATCAAACCACTCAAAGAAAAGGATATGTTTACTGCGGCAATATACCGGATTATACTACGCCACAGTCCCGATGTTCATATGATACCTGTTACGCAGACTATACTGGAGAATGCAGCCAATCTCCGAGCAAGCTTGAATCTCAAAACTCCCGATGCGATCCACGCGGCGACAGCGATGTTGCACGAATCGGCGCTTCTTGTAACAAACGATAGTGGATTTCGTAGGATTCCCGATTTGAAGCTAATGATACTCAACGAAATGACTTTGCAAAACGAGGATGACGTTTAAGTATGCCAGTCATTCTTCCTAAACACATAAGGATTCATTTGTTTGATTAAGGAGGTTTTGAGAAGCTATGTCCAATACAGAGCAGCCTGACGCGATGACGCGGGGCAGCAGTGGGCCGCGCACCGTGCGCGCGCCCCGCGGCACAGATATTTCTTGCAAAAGCTGGCTGCAAGAAGCGGCCATGCGTATGCTTATGAATAACCTCGATCCCGACGTAGCCGAGCGACCGGATGATCTCGTCGTCTATGGCGGATCGGGGCGCGCCGCCCGTTCGTGGGACGCCTTCGACGCCATCGTGCGCTCGCTGCGCGCGCTCGACAACGACGAAACCCTGCTCGTGCAGTCCGGCAAACCCGTCGGCATCTTTCGCACGCATCCCGACGCGCCGCGCGTGCTGATCGCCAACTCCAATCTCGTGCCGCATTGGGGCAATTGGGACGAGTTTCGCCGCCTGGAAGCGCTGGGACTGACCATGTACGGCCAGATGACCGCCGGATCGTGGATTTATATCGGCTCGCAGGGCATCGTGCAGGGAACGTATGAGACCTTCGGCGAAGCGGCGCGGCAGCATTTCGGCGGCACGCTCAAGGGCAAGTTCGTGCTGACCGCCGGGCTGGGCGGTATGGGCGGTGCGCAAACCCTGGCCGTAACCATGAACCAGGGCGTCTGCCTGGCAGTCGATGTCGATGAACATCGCATCCAGCGCCGCCTGGAAACTGGCTACTGCGACGAAATCGCGACCACCCTGGACGAGGCGCTCAACCAGGTGCGCGAAGCCTGCAACCAGGGCGTACCGCTCTCTATCGGACTGATCGGCAACGCAGCCGAGATCTTCCCCGCATTAGTGCGGCGCGGCATCATCCCGGATATCGTCACCGACCAGACCTCGGCCCATGACGCCCTCAACGGCTACGTTCCCGTCGGTCTCTCGCCGGCGGAAGCCGATGACCTGCGCCGCCGCGATCCAAAAACCTATGTGCAGCGATCAATGGCCTCGATGGTCACACAGGTACGCGCCATGCTGGATATGCAGGAGCAAGGCGCGGTCGTCTTCGACTACGGCAACAACCTGCGCGGGCAGGCGCTGGCGGCGGGTGAGACACACGCTCTGGATTATCCTGGCTTTGTGCCGGCCTACATTCGCCCGCTTTTTTGTCGCGGCAAAGGGCCGTTTCGCTGGGTCGCGCTCTCTGGCGATCCAGAGGATATCTATCGCACCGACGAGGCCATCCTGGAACTCTTCCCGCGAGACGAGGGGCTGAAACGCTGGATCACGCTGGCACGCCAGAAAATCCAGTTCCAGGGCTTGCCCGCCCGCATCTGCTGGCTTGGCTATGGCGAACGCGACAAAGCGGGATTGGCCTTCAACGAACTGGTAGCAAAGGGCATCGTCAAAGCGCCCATTGTCATTGGGCGCGATCACCTGGACAGCGGCTCCGTCGCTTCTCCCTATCGCGAAACGGAGGCGATGAAGGACGGCAGCGACGCCATTGCCGATTGGCCGCTGCTCAACGCGCTGCTCAACACGGCATCGGGCGCGACGTGGGTCTCGCTGCACCACGGCGGCGGCGTAGGCATCGGTTACTCGATTCACGCCGGACAGGTCATCGTCGCCGACGGCACACCGGAGGCGGCGCGGCGGCTCGCGCGCGTGCTGACCAACGATCCCGGCACGGGCGTCATGCGCCACGTCGATGCTGGCTACGATGAAGCCATTGAGTACGCCAGGGAAACGGGCGTGAAGATACCAATGTTGTAGCAGGGCAATTCATTGCGCCAGTAGGAATCCAATTTATCGTTTCCGACCCTGGCGCAATGAATTGCCCTGCTACACGATTCTCTATTGCTGCCAGACCACCGCGTTCGTGTAGACAACCGACGTCGGATTCGTGAAGTCGTTTGCTACCACGGCTATAGAACCCTTGCTAAACGTATTGCTGCTGTCGGTAAACGTATCGACGCTTTTGGAAAAGTTATTGACGTACAGGTTGAAGGTATTGCCCTGGACGACTACCGCGACGACATTCTGCTGGCCCGTGCCTTTATTGATGGCCGCGCTGGTGGGACGCTGCGTCAGACTATCGGCCCAGGAGGCTTTTCCATTCTGAAAGAGACCGAGATCATACGATCCATCGGCGCATACCAGCATGAGGTAGTAGTTGTTGATGTCAACTTCTCTGAAAATGAGGCCGCCGCAGTCGCCGCTTTGAATGGTCATGTTCACCTGAAACGCAAAATCGCTGAAGTTTGAATTTACTTGCGTGCAGAATTCAAAGTTCCCGACCTGAGCAATACTCACCTGATATCCTGTCGCATTCGCTTTGCAGGCGGAGCTGGAAGACCATTGAGCGTCGCTACTACTCGTCAACGCGTCCTGGAACGCCAGGGTCGTGAAAGGCGGATAGTGCGAGGTGACCAGAGCCGTAGCCGTGGCGTTGACATGGGCCGTGGCAATAGCAGCTGCCTGCGCGGTAGCCGTCGCGTTGTTATGCACCCGCGTATTGGCCGTGGCCGTCGCATTGCTATTATTCTGAGCAACCTGGTTGCTGTGGATCAAAAAGTACCCGATCACGCCGCCCAGGATGATCACCAGCGCGATCACGGCCAGGATAATGGCGCGTGCCGGGGAACGCTTCTGCTGCGCGGGCGGCGGATTGTAGACCGGCGCGGGCGGCGTATACGACGGCTGCTGGTCCAGCGGCGGCCCATACGGCTGCGATGGCGTATAACTGGGCTGCTGCTGCGGCGTATACGACGGCTGCTGACCAGATTGCCCATAAGAAGAAGGAATGTAGGTGGGCATCTGTGTCTCCGATGGCTGCGATGGCGTATACGACGGCTGCTGCGGAGACGAAAAAGGCGGAGGCGCTGGCGCTGTCTCCTGGTACGGCTGGCCGCCTGGATAGCCAGGATTACCCATGCCATAGCTGGTATTACCAGCGAAGCCGGGCGCGGCCCCACCCGGAGGTGGCGGCGGCGTCGCGCGCACCGTCGAACCGTCCGAATAGGAGACGCTTTGTGGGGCGCTGTTGGCCTCAAATGTGAACCTCGTATCCCCGATACGCAGCGTATCACCCGGCTGAAGCAAGCGCGTTACCCCACTATAGACTTGCTGCTCGTTCACAAATGTCCCGTTGGTGCTGCCGAGATCAACCAGATTGTAGTTTTGTCCTTCTGGCCGGATCTCGGCATGATGAGATGATGCTTTCGAATCGTTCAATACGAGCGTATTATCTGGCGCTCGTCCCAGAGTCACTTTCGTTGAGCCTAGCATGGTTCGACCAAGTGGGCCATTCAATGATGCTTCCATCGCGGACACCTCCGAAGATTTGTTGAGACGCTGTATGACAGTTGATGAGAGTGAAGCAGGGGCGGCAGAGGCGGAAGCGCCAGTCTGCGCCGCCTGCTCCAGGGCCAGAGCAAAGGCTTCGATACGCCCGAAGCGCTGCTGCGGATCTTTATTCAACGCGGTCAGCACCACCTGTTCCACATCGGGTGTAATTGACGGTGCTTTCTCGCGGAGACGAGGTGGGGACGCGGATATCTGCTGAGCGGCAACCTCCATATAATGGCCGTTGAAGGCATGCTCGCCCAGGTAGACATCAGCAAATCCTCCCTGACCAAGCAAGCGCACTAAGCGATAATTGCCGAGTAACTGACTGGTGCGATCTATCACCCGCAGTCTCCTTTCCAGGAACGTCGATCGACGTCAAAATATCGATCTTTGGGACGCTAGCATAGCATACGATCTATCGTGTGTCCATGAGATAATTCACAAAACATTAGTCTCGGCTATCCTACGGCGCTTGAGTCCATACCAGCGCATCAGTATAGGTCACGGTCGTTGGCGCATTCGGGGCATACGCTATCAAGCCAATACCTCCCTGCTTCGAAATAGTGTTAGCATCTATCACCGTCGCTATCGGGGTTCCCAGGTCATTGACATACATGCTGATAGCATTCCCTTTGACCAGAACGGCAATCACATTCTCCTGGCCTGACCCGTGCTTTATCTCTGAACTCGAGGCAGGGGTATTCGAGAGTAACGTATTCGTAGTATTGTTGCGTACCACGAAAAGATCATAGGTTCCATCCTGGCACACCTGGAAGACATAATAGACAGGCGAGCTGCCGGTAGTATTCATCCGGAACAGGAGGCCGCCGCAGTCACCCTTTTGAATGACCATCGTGACCTGGTAGGCAAAATCGGTGTATTTGCTATTCTCGGCGGTACAGGTATGGAAATCTCCCTGGGTAGGTTCGGTTATCTGATATCTGGATAATGCGAACAAACATTGACTTCCCGTATCCCATTGCGCGCTGCTGTTGCCCTGCAAAGAGTTATTGAGGGTAGGCGTGCCACTGGTCGCTATCTCATAAGGTGAGGATCTGGGCCATGCGATCAGGAGAATGATGCCCACAATTAGAACAGCGCAGATGGCAGCGGCGATGATCCGCTGCCTCGGATTCGCCCACACGCCGCGCCCAAAATGCACTGCCTGTTTGAATCCTGGATTCGCTCGCACGCTTGCCCACAGGCGTTGCCCCCGGTCGATCCAGGAATTGTTACCTGATGGCTCCGGCGGTAATGGAAATGGCGACGGTCTGGGCGGAGGGGGTACAATAATTGTGCCTCCTGTTTGCGCCGGATGGATGGCCTCATAAATCAGTTGAGATTGGCCCTGGCCGACGCGAATCGTCTCACCGGGCTTGAGCGGGTAAGCAACGTTTGGATTCAGCCGTTGGAGCTGGCCGTTTAAAAACGTGCCATTCATGCTACCGAGATCGGTGATGGTATGTCCGGGACCGTGCGGATTGGGACGAATGACGGCGTGATGTCCCGAAACCTGCTGATCCGCCAGCACATAGCGATTATCCGGCGTGCGCCCGATAGTGACCTCGGCCATGCCCAATTCAACGCGGCCCGTTGGGCCATTGAGCGCAGCAGTCGCCAGGGGCGAGGTCGGCGCACCAAGCGCCCGAATAAAGGCGGCCACGTCGTCAAAACGCTGCATACGATCTTTCGCCAGCGCGCGCAGGATGGCCTGTTCGACATACTCCGGTAGCTGCGGATTGATTTGACGCGGCGGGACGGGCGCCTCCGTTTGATGTTTGAGCAAGAGGATATTGAAATCGTCAGCGACAAAGGGCTGTCGTCCAGTTAGCAGTTCATAGGCGATGCAAGCCAGGGCATACTGATCGCTTTTGCGACTGACAATGCCGGTAAATTGTTCAGGAGCCATGTAGAGGAGCGAGCCGCTGACAAGCCCCACGTTGATCGTTCCCTGGGGCAAAATCACGGCAATGCCAAAATCCGCCAGTAAGGCATGATCTGGAGCATCAAAAAGAATGTTTTCGGGCTTGATATCACGATGCACAATGTTTTGCTGATGAGCGTATTGGAGCGCCTGCCCAACCTGGGAGAGGATCAGCAGCGCCTCGGTCGTCGGCAACGGTTGACCCGGCTGCTTCTTGAGACGCTGACGCAAAGACCCCTGCGCAGCATATTCAGTGATCATGTACGGAATTTTGCTGCCGCTTCCCGGCGCAGACGGCAGAATACCACAATCCGTCATCGGCAAAATATGCGGATGCCTGAGCTTCACCAGGAAACCAGCTTCATGCAGAAACTTGTCTTGCTCCTCCTGAGATGCTACACCGATAGTCTTCATCAACTTGATGGCGACGATATGCTCGGCAACATAACGATTGCGCGCGAGATATACGACGCCAAAACTGCCGCTGTCCAGCCTCTGCACCAGTTGAAAGTTGCCAATGTTCCATCCGAGGTAGTCGTCATTGTCCATTGAATAGCGCCTCCCGCACAGTAACCGACCGGTTCTCTCACAGCCACTGAATGCAACGATCATTTATGGACGCGAATCGTTTTTCTGACTTGCTCGCAGTGAACGACCTTCCCACCAGCAAGCGCATGTTCTGTGTAACGGTACGCATATACTGTGATCAGTAGTATAGGGCTTAGTGTAGCACAGCTTATGACTGATGTCGAGTGTGCATATTTCACTTTTTCAGGGCGACCGCAGGGATCGCTATGGAAACCCCTGCCATCGCCCTGTCCGCTTTTCGTGAATGCTATCAAACGCTTGCCAGCATACTGTACACTATGCTTACGGAAGTCAGAACTGAAACCCAGCAATTCTATGGGACGTCTCTACATTGGCATTCTTTATAAAAGCACGCACAGGTATTTTATACGAAGACGTACAAATCTAGCGACGAAAGAGAGTAAGTATGGTGGATGATCTTATTGCCAACCACGACGAGAACGTCGTGATCAGTACCAGTCGGCTCACCAAAGCCTACGGCAGCCTCGTTGCCGTCAACGACCTGCATATTCAGGTGATGCGCGGAGATGTGTTCGGCTTTCTCGGCCCTAACGGCTCCGGCAAAACAACCACGATCAGAATGCTGCTTGGCCTCGTGCGGCCTACTGCCGGGCGAGCCGTGATCTTTGGCATGGACAACGCGCATCAATTACCAGCAATCTTGCAACATATCGGCGCAATCGTCGAAACGCCCGTTTTTTATCCCTACCTTTCCGGCAGAGATAACCTGCATGTCGTCGCGGCCACATCGGGCATGGTCTCCGGCAAGGCCAGCAACCGCCGTGTCGCGGAAGTCCTGGAATTGGTCGAACTGCAAAAATACGCCAATCTCACATTCCGCCAGTATTCATTCGGCATGAAGCAACGCCTGGGCATCGGCGCGACCCTGCTAGCCGATCCGGAACTGATCCTGCTCGACGAGCCAACCAATGGGCTTGACCCGGCGGGCATGTTCGAGATTCGCCAGTTGATCCAGCGCCTGTCCGCTCTGGGGAAAACGATCTTCATCTCAAGCCATATCTTATATGAAGTGCAACAGGTCTGCAATCGCGTCGCCATCATGCAGCGCGGCAATCTCATCAAGCAGGGAGCCGTGAACGAATTGCTGCAAAAAAGCGAACGGATCATCATTCGCATGAACAGCGCGGACGAAACCCAACAGGCGCACCTCACTCTGTTGAATGCCAGAGAACGCGGCATAGAGTGGATTGCGCGCGCCAGTATTGAACAAGAGCGCGACGGTAGAGCCAGTATTCACGTTGACGCGCCGCGCTCGCGTTCAGCCGAACTCAACGCTCTGCTGGCGCGGAGTGATCTCTTCGCCGCCGAACTGCGCCCGCAAGAGGGCAGCCTGGAAGATGTGTTTCTCGAACTGACCACACCATCCGCCGCGGCGGGCGTGGCTCGTCCCGGCATGGTCGCGCTCGCCAGGGAAACGCCCGCGTAGGGGCCGATTTATCGCGTCCCTATCAACGAACGAATTTAACGAATATATGGAAAGGGGTCGAGCGCGACGTAGGCGCGATAAATCGGCCCCCACGGATAGAAAATGAGGTACTGAGCATGAGAGTAGCGCCGTCAACAACGCCCCGGCAGGTCGTATCCCGCCAGGCGCGGGCCGAATCCGTCTTGATGGGACGACACGATTATATCAGCGTCGTGTTACGCCTGATCGGCATGGAACTGTATAAAATTCGCCGCCGCGCCATGTCCAAAGTCTTGAGCGTGATCGGCATTATCACCGTGATTGGACTCTTCGCCATCTTCACCGTCGTCGCCTGGCAGACGCGCAACAACGCTAACCCGCTCGCGCAAAGCATTTCGGAGCCGCTGCGCCTGCCCTTCACGTTCTATTTCATCGCCGAGGTTCTCCTGCTGCTCGGCGAAGTATTGATTGTGATCCTGGCCGCCGTTGTGGCTGGCGGCGAGTATGGCGCGGGTACGGTGCGTCTGATGTACACGCGCGGGCCTTCGCGTACACAGTTATTCCTGGGAAAAATTGGAGCGATACTGGTGTGTATCCTGCTGGGCGTGATCGGCCTCACCGTGGTTGGTATAATCAGCGGCGGTTTGCTCAACCTCACGACAGGATACCCCCAGGATTTCTCGTTCTTTAGCTTGACCTGGATTGGTCAAACGTTACTCTACCTGCTCATCATTGGACTGGGCCTGTTTATCTATGCCATGATGGCGCTCTCCATCTCTACGCTGGGGCGAGCGAGCGCGGCTGGCATCACCGCCGTGCTGGTCTGGTCGTTTGTAATTGAGCAGGTAGTGACGACGGTATTGGCCGCACTCGGCAACGCCGTCGGCGGCTCGCTGGGCAAATTCTTCGAGGCGTTGCCCGATTATACTATCGGGAAAAACATCAGTTCTTTACTGGCGACGCAGGCGACAGGCGTGCTGGGTCCGGCTGGCCCCATCCTCTATAGCCAGGAAGAATCGGTACTCCACGCGCTGCTGGTTCTGGCGGTATATCTGGTACTCTTTGTTGGTTTAGCCTGGTGGGTCGTGCTGCGTCGCGACGTCACCAATTGATAGGACAAACTCATGCTCAACGCAACCCGCGTCAAAGAATATGCTTACGCGCTCGGCTTCGATCTCGCGCGTATCACCACCGCCGAGGCATTACCGGAGACCGAGCGCGTGATCAAAGAGCGCCTTGCGCAAGGCTTGATGGACGGTCTGCCCTGGTTCACGGCGGAACGCGCGACCACGTCGTGTCAACCCGACGCGCTGCTGCCGGGGGCGCAATCGATCATCGCCCTGGGCATGTTCTACCTGACAGAGCAGCCATCCGACGCCAATAACGACGAGCCGCGCGGACGCATCTCGCGCTACGCCTGGGGCAACGACTATCACGAGGTAATCAAGCCGAAACTGCAAACATTCGCGGAGTGGCTGCGCGAGTATGCTCGCGACGAAATGGGCGCGGAAGCCGAGACGCGCCTCTTCGTCGATACGGGGCGCATGGTTGACCGCGCCGTGGCGCAGCGCGCGGGCCTGGGCTGGTATGGCAAAAACACGAACATCCTCACCAAAAAGTGGGGGTCGTGGATCTTCCTCGCGGAAATTGTCACCAACCTCTCGCTCCAGAGCGACGAGCCGATCAAAGCCAACTGCGGCACCTGTGAAATCTGCCTCCATGCCTGCCCAACCGGAGCCTTGCCCGCGCCCTATACACTGGATAACCGGCGCTGCATCTCCTACCTCACCATCGAACTGCGCGGCAGTATCCCGCTCGAACTGCGCCCGCTCATGGGCAATCTCGTCTTCGGCTGCGACATCTGCCAGGCGGTCTGCCCGGTGAACATCATCGCCGAAAAGCGGCTCGGCCTGCGAGACAATCCCGGCTCCCATTCCATCCAGGTACTTCCGCGCGCCGAGTTTCGCCCCCGAGCAGAGATCGGCAGCGCGCCCGAACTCATCCCTTTGCTTTCATTGACCGAAGAGCAGTTTCGCGAGCGTTTCCGTCACAGCCCGATCAAGCGCGCAAAGCGGCGCGGACTGCTGCGCAACGTCTGCGTCGCCCTGGGCAACAGCGGCGATCAACGCGCCGTTCCCGCCCTGATCGCCGCCCTGCATGATGCTGAGCCGCTTGTGCGCGGCCACGCCGCCTGGGCGCTCGGCCAACTGGGCGGCGAGCAAGCCCAACAATCGCTGGAAGACGCGCTAACTAGCGAGAGTGACGCGGAAGTACAGAACGAGATTCGTTGTGCGTTAGCATAGGCAATATAACCGGGCAATTCATTGCGCAGAATCGGTATGGGCGCGATAAATCTGGTCCCTACGGACGCAATGAATTGCCCGGTTATATTCGTTTTTCGCAAAAAACAGAAAAAGCGCGATTACTCGCGCCTCTGCCCAAAGAATACGATTACCTCAATTTTGCCGAGACCTGGCAACGCCTTGCCGCTTAGCCACATTTGCTAACGCAAAGCAAAGACCAGCTTCATACAAACACCCAGAAGATACAAAAAGATGATAATAATCAAGCCGTAAGAGGATTAGTGCCACTCAGCTACGCCTGTTACCAGGGTTGCACGCGTGGTCTATCACCAGGTACTCTGCCTGGCCTCTTGATCCACGGCTCACGCCGGGATGGGAAGACTCAT
>Ga0102924_1001352_pt1 | contig 28629 bp, 29 predicted proteins | sample PaiPotPPM11metaG_FD_80116 | JGI IMG/M metagenome (GOLD analysis project Ga0102924, IMG submission 80116) | Iron sulfur acid spring bacterial and archeal communities from Banff, Canada, to study Microbial Dark Matter (Phase II) - Paint Pots PPM... ... | reverse complement strand
GTATTCGAGCGCGTACGATTCGCTCAACTTGCTAAAAGGCAGTTTACCGGGCTTGCGGACCGGGACGAATCCGGCGCCGATGGCATAGGCCAGCGGGGCGCCCAGCATGTACCCCCGCGCCTCGATTCCGACCACGTGGTCGATTTTTGCCTGCTTATACGTATCCACAAAGAGATCGATCGCTGCCTTAAAGGCTTGCTTGTCCTTCAGCAGTGGGGTAATGTCACGGAACAGGATCCCCGGCAGCGGGAAATCGGGAATGTCGCGTATGTAGGCTTGAACATCCACGGCGCACCGCTTTCCGCGAACCGGGCCAAGCAGCCTTTCCGTTGTTCCTGGGGATGATCTAACGCTAATGAATCTCAAAGCCGAGGGCAAACACGCGCGAGGGTCAGGGGAGACCGGGGGTTGGTTCTCGTCATTACTCGAGTTCGGTTTTCGCCGGCGGATGGTGATCGCAGTAGCGGCTGCCCTGGCCATTCACGAAATACTGGCGGGCCTCGTGCCCTGGCGCACCAGCACGATTCCGCCCGAGCAGCCCGAGACGATCACGATCGCAAGACTCGTGCGCATCGAGCACAAGCCGACGCCGAAGCCGGTCGTTCGCGTGCACGTGATCGCGCCGGCGAACGTGCAGCCTAAGATCATCAATCCGGGCAAGCCTTCCGAAAACCAGCACATCAGGCGCATAGCCTCGGCCCGCCCGCTCGTGCATACGCGCTATCACAGCGCTCCGGCGCGCATCCACGTCCCGGTCGGCGGCCACGGCGCGGGCACGAGCAAAACCGCCACGGCCTCAACCGGCGGCGTCGGACCCGGTGGAACCGGCACCGGTGAAAGCGGTCAAGGCACGGGCACCGGCGGGGCACCTGCGGCCAGCGAGCCCTGCGGTTACGTCGAGTTCGAACCCAATGACGCGATGACCACCGACAGCGCCGGGCATGTTTGGGAGCACATTACGATGGTCGTGCATTTTCCGGATCGTTCCACGCAGAGCGTCGATCTGGATTACACTTTTTACTATCCGTCCGTCAGCGTCGATCCGTTTCGAATCACGACGACAAAAACGGCGACGTTCCAATTCCCCCCGGCCGGTTCGAACAACCCTGCGCTGGTGCAGTACGTGATCGACCACACATCGCCCGGCGGCTTCACAAAACTGAAGGATTGTCCGTCGGGCTAAGCTCCTAGCTCTTTCTAAACGAAGCCCTCGTCGGGATAGCCTCTCACAGTACTTGTGGGAGGGTTTAGTTTTGGAAGCAGTCCGGCTACCGGCGCGGCGCGCACTCGAGTTCGGGATCTATCGCGATGGCGACAACAATTTGGACACATCGCAGGAAGCGGCCGTTCATCAGGCCCAGAGAGTGAGCGCCGCGAATCCGGCGATCCAATTTACAGTGGAGGATACTAGGGAAAACTTCGGCGGCGCTGCGACCGTTCGCTCGACGATTCAAGATGGAAGCGAAGTCGCGGACGGCGGGCCCGGCCCGGCCGACGACATGGCCTCTCCCGGAAATCTTGCGCGCTTCGTTGCGCGCACGCTCGACAACGGCGAGAAGTTCGGCGTCAAGCAGACGTGGATCGAACTCGTCGATCACGGTGCGGGCGACGGCGGCGGATTGGAAGCAGATTCATTCAAACAGCTGATGCCGATGCCGGAAATCGCACAGGCGATCGCCGACGGCGTGCAGCTTCACGCGCGAGCCCATCCCGAAGACGCGGGCCGAAAAGTCGATGGCGTCGTGGCCAATCAATGTTTGATGGCTTCGCTGGGTTTTGCCGACGCGCTCTCGCACGCGGGCGTGAAGTGGCTGGCCGCCAGCCCCGAAACGATGGTTTCACCGGGCGTACCGAGCAACGTCGCGGACGCCATCGCGAGGAATCTCGGCAATCCGCACACAATAGGCAAAGCGATTGTCGGCGACGTCATGCGTCAAACCTACGGCAGCGGCGCGTTTGGATGGCAGCCGGCTGCGGCCTTCGACGTGCTCGATCTCGATCCGGGCAAACGCGCCGCCGTCGAAACAGGCGTCAAAGCGTTCAACGACGCCGTCGCAACGCGAGCAAGTAATGCGGCCGAGGTACAGGCCTTGCGCGAGGATGCATCTTCAATTCAAGGCATGGTGCGCTTTCACGAAGCGACGCCGGACATGCCGTGGCACGCGGACCGGCCGGCAATCGCGCTGTACGACACGATCGCCAACGACGCGCGGTTAGATCCTCAGCTTCGCTCCTCAGCCAAAGATGCGGAGAAAGCAGTGCGCGCGCTCGTGCTCGCGCACACCGAGAGCTCGGCCTTCGGGCCCTTTGACGGTGCCGACTATCGCGATGCGATCGGGCCGACCGTGCACTTTCCGGCAACTGCCAAACAAGTCGATCCGTGGGCGCCGCGGATTACCGAAACGCACAACCGGTTCTTCGACGAGACTGACGCCGCCCGGGCGTTTAGCGCGTTGGAGCGCTCAGAATAATCGCACGAGCATCCAAGGCTTGCTGAGCCACGACTCCGAGCGCTTCGAGGTGCGCGCGCGACAACTCGCTCAGGCGCGGGTTTTGAAGTCCCTGCGTGACCATTTGCCGCAGATATTGCAGTTGCATGCGCGCCAGTGCTTGCGCATCCGCCGGCGTTCCGGCGGCCGGAGAAACCCACATGTCCGCCAACCGTTTGGCAAACGCCATTTGCAAGTTGCGGCGAATCGGGCCGGCGGAGTTTATGCCGCCGGTCAGGTCGCCGAAGATGCTCTGGCGCGACCAATCGAAGAGATTGGTGAGCGACATGGTGCTGCCGGGACTGTATTTGGTCTGCAGGTCGTCAATGCGTTGCAGGGTCAGCGGAGCGAAGAGTTCGTTCAGCGCTGAATTCTGCGCCACGCCGACTAGTGTAGTAACCGCCACGTCATGGCGCGGACTCGGACTATAAGCCCAAGAACCGCCGCTAAACTCCGAGTACTCGGAGTACGTCAGTTTGTTGAGGACATTCGGATTGAAATGCCAAGCGGACTCGGAAAACAATCCGTTCGCAAGCATGGTCCAGGCTGCCCGCTCGTCGGCAACTGAAACCGGAGTGAGCGGGGAGGTGGCTCCCGGATCGCCCTTGCGGGCGCGCGAGATATACTCGCCGCCGATCCAGTGTGCGGGCATGACGGCACAACGCAGATAGTAGTTGAACGGAGTGGTAAAGGCTTGGCGCGCCTCGTCGTATGAACGGCCCGGCGCCGGAAAGCGATTGGCCACCGCGTTCATCACGCTGTGCATCGTCTTCATCTGCACGTCGCACCACTGCAGCGGATGGTTGGTGAGATCGTCCTGCGCGACGCGCGGATCGATCGCGTGCCCGCCTTGGAACGAGACGTCCTCGTCGCTCGCGAAGCGAGTCCACGGGTTACTCCAGCCCGACGCCCAACGCCGCAGCGTCGCAGTTTCAGCCGTGGGCGTCGAGGCGTAGGGAATGTAGCCGTATCCGTAACGAATGGCATAATAGTCGTACGGCCCCAGCGTGAGTTGCACGTACTCTCCCTGCGGAGTTCCTTTAGGCCACAGATTGATCGGCGCATACTCCATGACGGAGTTCCCGACGCCGTAGCGGTCGGTGAACGTCTTGCTTTGCATCTGTCTGGCCGTGTAGGCCATCGAGCCGATGAAATTATGCTGCAAGCCAAAATCATGCCCGGATTCGTGCAGGATCACCGCGCGGATCAGGTTTTGCACAAACAGGTTTTCGGCCGAGCCCGTGTCGGGAAGTCCGCGAGCGGGAGCTACCACATAGCGGTAGACGCGGCCGGCCAGACCTTCGACGGCGTCGAAGTTCACGCCGATATTGAGCTCTTCGCCGCTGCGCGGATCGGTGACGATCAGCGCCTCGGCGCCGAATGCCGGCGAGCTCGTGTTGATCCAGCGAATCATATTATGCCGGATATCTTCGGGATCCCACGACGGATCCGCGGGCTGCTGCTCGACCTGCACCGCATTCAGGATGCCGATGCGGCGGAACGCGTCGTTCCACGTGAGCAGCGCGGCCTTCACCGTGTTGCGATACTGGTACGGAATGTCGTTGCTCAAGTAAAAGACAAGTGGCCGCGCCGCCTGCACCGGACCCGACGACGTGCGCGGTCCGAAATTCCAGCGTGAGATGTAATGAACCGCGCGGGTAGTGTCCACTTGATCGGTGGAAAAGTTGATCAAGGGCTGCGTGAAATAACCCACGCGCGGATCCGCGATGCGCGGCACGTAACCGTCGGTGGGCGCTTGGATCAGATTGTAGGTCATCAGCACTTCGAGGCTGCGCGGATCGGGAGCGTTGTCGATGCGCTGCGGATTGGATGACTGCCAGGTCTGATCGACGCGCAATACGTCGTTTTCCGGAAAGGCTTTGGTCTGCGAGAAAAACGACCGCGTCGGATCCAGCCGGTACGCTCCGAGGCTGGGCGGTCCGAAGTTGATGCTCGCATCGAAATCCGCTACGTCACCCAACAGGAATGAGGCCGGAACGACGACGGTGTTCTGATCGAACGCGGCGATCGGCGCGACCGCGACAACCGAACTCGGCAGCGATTGCTGCACGCCGGCTGCCTGGGGCGTGTTTGGACGCGTAATCGCAAAAGTATTCGGCCAGCGGACGATCACGTTATCGTCGACTTTTTCGAAACGAATCAAACGCGCGGGCGCAACGTAGGGCTCACCTTGCGCCGGCCCGAGTCCGCCGAGTCCGCTCGACGGCACGGACGTTTCGATGAAGTCCGCGCCCAGCTGCGAGCGTTGGAGCGCCAGATAGACTTTGCCGCTCTTGTGAATGATCGGGATGAGCCCATCCTGGACGGTCGCGCCTCGGACGAACACTTCGTACGGCACCGGCCGCCCCGCCTGTGCGGCAGCTGCGGCCGCCTCCAGCATGGCGGGCGAGATCGTTGCGGCGGGGGCCGGCGACATCTGCGCGGCGGCCGGCGCCGCGAGTGCCAAAGCAAAAATACCGCTGAGTAAAACGCGATAAAAACAGGTCATGAAGCCGAAGATTCAGCGAAGCAGGGGTTGGCCCTGCGGGTAGATCGGACGATTGATGATGCGTTCGAGGGTCTCGGCCTTGGAACTAATCACGAAGGCGCAAAACTTGGCAAAGTTCTCCCGCTCGGCTTCCCCTTCAGCGAAGCGCTCGTTGCGCGTTAGGTCGATTTTTCCGGGGACCCGGAGAAAGCGGACGTAGCGGCCGTCGTCGTCGATCCCGGCTTCGATTAAGCCTTCGTCCTCGAATATTCGCAAGGCCACACCCACCGTTCGCTCGTTGACCTTATCAAAATCGAGGGTGCTCGCGATCTCGCTTTGCGAAAGCCGGACCGTTCCGTCCGAAGCCAGCGTCCGGATTCCGCGGTAGAGCTCGCGCAGCACGCCGATCGTCGGCGCTTCCTGGTCGATGATGTACTCGTTGATGCGACGGTCGCTCTCTCCGAAGAGCAAATGGATCTGCGCGGCCGCGCCGTCGCGACCCGCGCGGCCGGCCTGCTGGTTAAATTCGGTGAACGAGAAATTCAGGTGATAGAGTACGACGTGACGCACGTCGGGCAGATCGATCCCTTCGCCGAAGGCCGACGTCGCTACCACGATGCGCAGCTCGCCGGATCGAAAAAATCCTTCAACTTCTGCTCGCTCCGCCGAAGGCATGCCGGCGTGATAAAACATCACTTCGTTGCGAAACTCTTTGCGCAGGCCGTCTGCAACTTTCGAAACTTCGTTGCGCGAGTTGCAATAGACGATCGCCTTGCCGCCGTCCGCGAAGATCCGCTGCAGATACGCGAGCTTGTCCTTCGTGCCGCGCGCATCGATCACGCGCAGGTTCTCACGAATCGAAGGGTCGATCACCCACGCACCGATGTTCATCTCTTCGACCACGTGCGCGAACGCCTCATCGCGCGCGGTGGCGGTAAGGCCCAAAATTTGCGGGTTGCCGAGCGCGGCTATCGTGCGCGAGAGCTTCCCGTACGCGGCGCGATGCTTCGATTCGTATGCGTGGTGAACTTCGTCGACGACCAGGAGCGAGGGCGCGCTCTTGCCCATGAACGCCTCGCGATGGAACTGCAAGAATTCGGGTGTCGCCAAAATGATGTCCCACTCGCCGTGCTCGAGCGCCGACATCAGCGTCGCCCGTTCGTCGACGCCGATCGCGCCGTTGGCTCGCAGTATTCGCAGCCCGAAACCGTCCAGCCGGCGCTTGAGCGCCTCGAATTGATCGTTAGCCAGCGCGCGCAGCGGATAGAGCACCAGCGTTTTTCCTCCGGACTCGAGCGCGCGATATGCGGCCGGATATTGAAAACAAAACGACTTCCCGCGCCCCGTTCCCATCACCGCGAGCGTGTTCTTGCCGGCTTCTAGGCGCGCGAGCACGTCGCGCTGTGCCTTGTGCAGGTCGAACTCGCCGATCAGCGCGCGGCGTATCGCCGCATGATCGGCTTGAGCGCGCGCCTGAACTGCGAATGCGTCAAAGACGTCCCGCTGTTCTCGCGAGACGCGAATGTTCACGCCATAGTTCTTGCCACCCGTGCCTCCGGTGATGTGCTCGATGCGAGCGTGGTAGGACGCGCCGGAATCGATCAGCGGAGCGAGATGCTTCGCGATCTGTTTGCGCAGGTACCCGAGCTGCAGCGCGCCGTATCGCACCGCGATCGCGTTGGAATCGGCCGGATTCTGCGGCTGGCGCTCCAGGTGCAGTTCTAAACCCGGAACGAGGCCGGCCACCACGTCCTGACGACCTTCGAACGAAACGCCCATAATCTTCGTCGGGAAAGAATCGCGCTCGCCGATTCCGGCAAACGCGTCGCGTTCGAGAAATTTTTTCTGCTGCGCAAACATTCTTTCAACGAAATCGTCGATTGACTCACTGTCGTCGTGACGCTTGTTGTCATCCTGAGGAATCGAAGGACCCTGAGGTAACGAAGGGCGACCGAGGGGCGGCGCGCCAAAGCTCTCCAGCACGCGCTCAAACGCGGCTTCCGACGGCGTCGGTGGAGGTAGCGTATTACTCTTGGTTTTGTTGCGCGTCATCCGGTGGCAGCGGCCGCTCCGGTTCGAATCCCTCGAGATTCAGGTTGATCTCTTCGTGTCCGGCGTCGTACGCCGCTTCGTCGAGGCCGGCGGACTGCGCGTCGAGCGGATCCATCTCGGAACCCGCTTCAGAGCTGACCGCGGCCGCGCTCTCATCGCGTTTGCGTTTATAGCGGGCAGGTGCCGGAGTCGAACCGCCGCGTCCGGCCTTCGCTTTTTCGCGCCGCGCTTTGCGCGCCGCTACGATGTCTTCGCGCGCCATGCCCGCATGCGCGCCGAGCGCACGGCTCTCGGCCACGCCGCGCGCCGAACGGGTGCCTTGCGATGCCAAGCCGGCCGCGCGTTTGCGGGCCGCCGAGTCGAGCTGACGTTTGCGGAAAAAGAGCACGAGCGGCGCCGAATAAAAGATCGAGTGATAACCGCCCGAGCAGATGCCGACCAGCAGCGCGAAGGCAAAGTTCTTCAGCGAATCGCCGCCGAGCGCCAAGAGCGCGACCAGCGTTATCACGACCGTCGCCAGCGTGTTGAACGAGCGCGTCATCGTCTGTAAAATCGAGGTGTTGACGATCTTGTCGTAGGCTTCGCCCGCCAGCACGCGCGTGTTTTCTCGTATTCGGTCCAGGATGACGATCGTATCCATGACGGAGTAACCGATGACCGTCAGCACTGCGGCCAAAAATGCATCGTCCGCACGCTTGTCCGCGAGCGCATAGATGCCAATCATCATGGCGGCGTCGCGCACCAGCGCGATGACCGTAACCAGTCCGAAGATGTAGTTCCAGCCGAAGCGGAATGCGATGTAGAGGAACTGGATCAGCAGCGCGATCACCAGCGCCTCGATCGCCTTCGTTAGATATTCCTGGCCCAGCGTTGGGCCGACGGCCGTTATCGACGACTGCGAACGGTCGACCGAAGCCGCCTTGTTCAGCGCCTTCCAAACAGCCGCGGCGTTGTTGCCGGAAAAGGTTTGCGTCTCGATGGAGTATCTCGTCCAGGCGTTTGGCCCCGCGGGCTTTCCGACGGTCGTTACGCGCTCGTCGGTCACGCCCAGCGACGAAAGTGAAGAGCGCAATTGATCTTGGGTCACCGGCTTGGTGAAGACGACGTCCACGGCGGTGCCGCCCGTGAACGAAAGACCCAGGCGTAACGCGTGCGAGGGTTGGAAGCCGCCGCCCGGGGCGGTCATCGAATGATAGATCATCGAGCCCACGCCCGCGCCGATGATCAAGTACGAGATCAGCGAGACGACGCGGAACCAGCCGACGATGTTCCAGTTTAAGCGGCGGAAAAACATTACGAGCCCGCCGCTCCCGCACGCGCGAAGATGCCGACGTCTTCAGAGCGGACGCCCCAGAGTTGCGGATCGGTCGCGACGTCGTTGTCGACGAGCAGATCCACGAAGAAGCGCGTGATGAAGACCGCCGTAACCAGCGAGAGCACGGTTCCCCAAAATAACGTGTACGCGAAGCCTTTGACGGTACCGGTGCCGAGCATGAACAGCACGCCCGCGCCGACGATCGTCGTAAAATGGCTGTCGAAGACGGCGGTGAATGCGCGTGCAAAGCCCGTGCGCACGGCGGCGCGCATCGTCTTGCCGGCCCAGAGCTCCTCTTTCATGCGCTCGAAGATCAGCACGTTCGCATCGACCGCCATCCCGATCGAAAGCACGAAACCGGCGATGCCGGGCAGGGTCAGCGTCGCGTGCGCGGCTGCCAGCAGTCCGAGCATCATGATGACGTAGATCACGAGCGCGATATCCGCCAGCAGACCCGGCAGCCTATACATCACGATCATGAAGAGCAGCACGAGCCCCAAACCGAGCATCGATGCGTAGAGAGACTTGGTGAGATCGATCTTGCCGAGCGTCGGTCCGATCGTTTCATTTTCGACGAACTTGATGTCCACCGGCAGCGCGCCCGCGTTCAGTTCATTGGCCAGCGTAATGGTTTGATCTTCGGTAAACGTGCCGGTGATCTCGCCGCTATCGGAGATCGGGCCGTTGATGATCGGCGCCGAAATGTACCGCTTGTCCAAGAACATGCCGAGCGGCTTCCCGAGATTGGCGCTCGTCAGCGCATAGAATTTTTTCGGGTTCTTCGTTTGGAACGTGATGATGGGCGCACCGCTTTGCGTGTTGTAAGCGGCTTGCGCGGCTTTTAAATCCTTTCCCGAATAGACGACGGGCCCGCTCCCCTTGTACGCACCGCTATTGACGAAGTCGCACGCCGCTTGCAAGGCCTTGCATTTGGCCGGACTCGGTGTGGGTCCGAGGGCCGCAAGGGCAGCGTCGGCTTTTTGCATGACGTTGACCGGGACGATCTTGTACTCGAGCACGGCTACCTGTTTAAGCAGCAGCTCGGCTTGCTCGGGATTCTTTACCTGCGGCAGCTCGACCAGAATGCGATCGCCGCCAACCTTGCTGATCTGCGGCTCGGTGACACCCAAGCCGTTGATACGGTGGTCGATGACGTCCATCGTTTCGTTCTGGACGTCCGGCGTGATGCTCTTGACCTCGGCGGTTGGGTAGAGCTGCAGCAAAAGCCGGGCTCCGCCTTGCAGGTCTAAGCCCAACTGAATTTTCTTCTGTACCGGCGTCGTGCTGTACAAGCAAAGCGCGACGATCGCGAGGACGATCAGCGCCTTTACCGGGTTCTTCCATCTATTCCAGGTCATGCCGACCGCGGGATGTTCTGCCGGACCCGACGTGGGCCTTCAGGCGGCCTTCACGACTCCGGCCGGGACCAGGCGGACCTCGGACGGGACTTCGGCGTAGCTGTAAACGTTGATGCGCAGCCCGGAACGCGCCAAAAAGTCGGCCACCAGCGGTCGCACGGCACTCGTGCACACGACCGCCGCCAGGCCGGGCGCGACGGACTTCATATAGACCTCCGCCTCGGCGTGAATCCGCATCGCCACGCGGGGATCCGCGGATCCGCTGGCCGCCGCCAGGTCCCGCTCGAGCTGCGGGTCGAGCAGCAACGGCTCGAGCGCAGGAATTTCCTTGCGCCGCAATTGCGCGGGGACGATGCAGCGCCGTGCGGCTTCCGCAAGTTCGCGCGGATCGCGCGAGGTCGCGGCACATTCGATCATGCTTTCCAAGACGGCAACCGGATCGCGCGGCCATACGCGTTCGCGCAGCAGGAGCGCGAACGCGCGGTGCACGGACGCCAGCGGCAGCAGCTCGGTGCCTATTTCTTTGACGACGGTGGGAACGGTCGCACGCAAATGTTCGAGTAACGTCTGTAGTTCTTGCCGCCCAAAGAGCGCTTCCGCTCGCAGGCGGGTTACTTCGGCAACATGCGATCCAAGAATAGAGATCGGATCGAAAACGAGCGCGCCGTGCCGCAGCGCTTGATCGCGCGCTGCCGGCTCGATCCATTTCGCCGGGAAGCCGTAGACCGGTTCGTTCGTTGTTTCGCCGCTTAGCCGCGCCAGCACCGCGTCTTCTCCGACCGCCAGCAGGCCGGCGAGCTCGAGTTTTCCTTCGGCCGCAAGTTCGTCTCGCACGCGGATGGCATACGTGTCCGGATCGCGCGTGAGATCGTCGCGCAGGCGAACGCCGGGCAGCACGATTCCAATCTCCGCGGCCAGCGCGCGCCGCACTTCGCCGATGCGATCCAGCAGCGCTTCGCAAAGCGGCGGCATCAGGAGACCGCCTAGGTTCGAACCGATCTCGATGGCCACCGCATCGACGCCGACTAAGTTCAGCGCCATCTCGGGACGGCGAATAGCTTGCCGCTTCGCCGTCTCGCGCTGACGCGCGTGCTCGTCTTCGTGCGATTTTTGGCGCCGCCGCGCCAACTGTGCTCCGCAGAACGCAGAGAGGCCGAGCAGAACAAACAGCGGCCGCGGCAATCCGGGAACCAGCGCCAGCCCCAGCAGTAGCGCGCCGGCAGCTCGCATCATTTCCGGCCGCGCAAAAAGCTGCGAGGCCAGATCCGATCCGAGCGATCCGTCCGAAGCTACGCGCGTCACCATCATGCCCATCGCCGTGGAGATCAGGAATGCCGGCAAGGTCGTTACCAGCGCGTTGCCGATCGAGAGCAGGGCAAACGTCTGCAGCGATTCCTCGGGAGAGAGCCCGCGATACGCAACGCCGACAACCACTCCTCCGAGCAAGTTTAAAGCCACGATCACGAGTGCTGCGATGGCATCGCCTTTCACAAATTTCCCGGCGCCGTCCATGGCTCCGTAGAAATCGGCCTCTCGCTGAACCAACTCGCGTTTCGTCCGAGCGCCTTCGGCGTCCAGCGCACCCGCATGAACGTCGGCATCGATCGCCATTTGCTTGCCGGGCATGGCATCGAGCGTAAAACGCGCCGCCACTTCGGCAACGCGCTGCGATCCGCTGGCAATCACGACGAACTGAATCGTTATCAGAATGGCAAAGACGATCAGCCCGACGACCAAGTTTCCGCGCACGACGAACGCGCCGAAAGCCGGAATGATCGCGCCCACGCCGCCGGCCTCGTGTCCTTGGGTCAGAATCAGCCGCGTTGCGGAGACGTCGAGCGACAGGCGAAAAAGCGTGGCGATCAGCAAAGCCGGCGCGAACGCCGAGAATTGCAGGGGCTCTTCAATCGTGACGCTGAGCAGCAGGACGAGCGCCGACGCAAAAATATTGATTCCCAGCAGCAGATCCAGCAGCACCGGCGGTAACGGAACGATGAGGATCGCTACGATGCACAGCACGAGCACCGCAAATCCGTACGTCGGAATGCGGCTCATCGAGGCTTGCCGTCCTTTTGCAGGCTCGCAACGATCTCCGCAACGGCCACGTACGATTCCAAGGGAATATATTCGCCGGCTTGCGTGGTCGCGTAGAGCGAACGCGCGAGCGCGATATTGTGCACGAGCGGAATGCCGCACTCGACGGCTAGCTCGCGTACGCGAGCCGCCGTTTCGTCTGCGGCACGCACCAGGACGCGCGGCACGGCAACCGCCGGCGGGCGGTATTCGAGCGCGACCGCGATATGTTCGGGATTGCAGACGACGAACGTCGCGTCTCGCACGCGCCGCAACGAGCCGCGCGCGAGTTGCCGGTGCATCGAACGGCGGCGGCTGCGGGTGACGGGATCGCCGTCTTGTTCTTTGCGATCGCGCTGCAATTCGTCGTGCGACATGCGCAAGCGCCGCCGCCAACGCTGCAATTGGGTCGCGAAATCCGCCACTGCGAAAGCTCCGCCGGCCGCACACGCGGCGGCAGCCGCGCGGAGCGCTCCGTGCCAAGCGGCATCGGCCAAACCTTGGAAACTTGCGCCGTGCAGCGCCGCGCCGGCCACGTCCTGCTCTGCCGCAACGGCCGCCGCGGCCGCGCAGACGAACGCCAGCAAGCCCCGCAGCAAGCCGATCGCCGTTTCCCTGGACAGAATTCGCTTCAGGTTTTCCGCCGGCAAAAGACGCTCGAACTTCGGCGCCGGTGAAGTCAACCGTAAACCGCCGGTCTGCACGATCGCGCAAACGATCGCGGCCGCGGCCGAGGCACAACTCGGAACGAGAGCCAGCGCACCGAATCGCACGGCCGATGGAAACCAGCCCGCCTGTTTGAATGCTGCCGCCAGCAGCGTCTGCAGCGTACCGGCCAGCGGCACGGCGATCGCGGCGATCGCCACTGTTCCGGCCGCGAATGCGCAGAGCGAGCACAAGTCTTGCGAGCGCGCGACGTCGCCTTCCCGCCGCGCCTTTTCAAGCCGCGATTGCGTCGCCTCGAACTGCTTGTCAGCCATGCATGAACGGCAACCTCAGCCACGGCACGGCGCTGCGGGCGAACAATACGGGAATCGTAGCAATCGTGGCCAGCAGCGCCGCGCCGAACATAACCGGAAACGTCAGCGTGAAACCGGCAAAACGCGGCGTGACGCGCGCGAGCGAACCGAGCGCACATTGCGCCACGAAGACGAGCGCAATTGCCGGCCCCGCGACGAGCAGCGCAGCTTCCACGATACCGGCGGGCAAACTCAACGCATACGCAAAGAGCTCGCGAGCATCCGGCACGCGGCCGGGCGGAAAAACTTCAAACGTATGCGCGAACGCGAGGATCGCGATCCGGTAGCCGCCGAGCAAGAAAAATCCCGCAGTGAAGACCAGCGACCAGATCCGCCCGAAACCGCTGGCGGCATAGACTTGCGCGTTCGGAACGCTGCCGCGAATGCCGACATAGTCATCGAGCGCGCGGCCGCCCGCATAAGCACCGTCATATAAAATGGACGCTGCGATCCCGATCGCCGCCCCGATTGCGAGCTCCATCGCCGCAGCCGCCACCAGCGTCAAGCCGCCGAACTCTGGCGCGGCGCGGACCGTGGGCAGAAGCGCCATCGCCAGTACCAGCGCCAGCCCGGCTCGCACCGGTGCCGGCACGGACGGATGCGACAGCCCCGGCGCGCGAAAAACAAAACCGGCGCAGCGCGCGAAAATCAGCAACTCAGCCGCGGTCATCCGCCGGTCAAATTTCGAATCTGCGCGATCGCCTCGGTGAAAAGCGACGCGCACGAGTGCATCGCGAAGGCGCCGAACAGCGCGACGCAGACTCCGACGGCCACCAGTTTCGGAAAGAGCGAAAGCGTCTGCTCCTGCACTTGCGTAGCGGCCTGCAGCACGGCGACGAGCGTTCCCACCAGCGTGGCAATGCCCAAAACCGGCAAGCAGAGCAGCGCCGTGAGGACGAGTGCGTGATGCAATAGTCCGTCAAACGCCGCCATGACGCGACGCTACGCTTGGCGCGTTACCGAATTGTGGCTATTGAGCTACGGCAAACGATGCGCGCCAAGCTGTGGCCGCAATCAGCGAGCTCACAATGGCACGGCTGGCCGGCGATTTGTTGAGCGTGTAAAAATGGATGCCGGGAGCTCCGCGGCGCAGCAAGTCGGCGCATTGCAGCGTCGCAAAGGCCACGCCGAGATCCTCGACTGCTTTCGGCTCGTCTTTCCGCGCTTCGAGCTCGACGAGCAGTTTTGGCGGAATGGTCGCTCCGCACAGGGCCGTAAAGCGCTGAATCTGCTCGAAATTCGTGATCGGCATGATCCCGGGAAGAATCGGCACGTGTATGCCTTTTGCCCGGGCGCGCTCGACAAACGAAAAATACTTATCGTTGTCAAAAAAAAGTTGCGTAATCAAGAACTCCGCGCCGGCGTCGACTTTTTCGCGGAGGTGCCGCAGATCGGTCGTGAGATCCGGCGCCTCAAGGTGCTTTTCAGGGTGGCACGCGCCGCCCACGCAAAACCGGTAGCTGCGTTTGATCATCGCAATAAGATCGCTCGCGTGCGCGAGTCCGCCTTCAGGCTGCACGAATGTGCTCGCGTCGCGCGGCGGATCGCCGCGCAGCGCCAACACGTTCTCGATGCCCGCAGACTCCAAATCATTCAACAATGCGCGCAGATCCGAACGCGAGCTGCCGACGCAGGTGACGTGCGCCATCACGTTCAGGCCGATCTCCGTGCTGATCTGCTTGGAGACTTCGACGGTGCGCGCGCGCGTCGAACCGCCCGCGCCGTACGTGACCGAAACGAACGCGGGGCGAAGGTCGCGCAAGGTTCGCGCCGTCTCGAGCAGCTGCGCGCGGGCTTCATCGTTCCGAGGCGGAAAGAACTCGAACGAAAAGAACGGCCGCTGCGCTGCGAGCGCGTCGCTGATTCGCATAGCGCTTTCTTAACGAATCGCGGTCCCAAACCCCGCCCAGCCGAAAGCCCATCTCCAAGACACGCGGACAATGCCATACGTATGGCACTGGCGCTTGATATCTTGTTGGATGTGATAAGGCGACAGGGGTATCGCTTTCGGCTAAAGCCGACCCTTCAAGACGCTGCTAGATTGCGGCAGTTCATCGGGTGCTCTCGGTTTGTTTGGAACGAAGTCTTATCCCAAAATATGGTCCGTCACGAACGAGGCGCAACGCGTCTACGGTATCGCGAAATGGCTCAGTACCTGCTCTATCTCAAGAATGAGTACCCATTCTTGCGCGACGTTCATTCGCAACCGCTTCAACTAACGCTCCAAGATCTTGACCTAGCTTATCGCCGCGCCCTCAGTCCAACCTCTAGGGCACGGTTTCCACGATATAAGAGGAAGGGCAGTCCACAAGGAATTCGCTTTCCGCAGTGGTTTAAGATCGATGGTTCAGGAATATATCTGCCAAAGATTGGCTGGATCGGATTTCGAAAGAGCCGCGACATCGAGGGAACCCCGAAAAACGTAACGGTTTCATTCGATGGACATAATTGGTTTGTAGCAATCCAAACCGAACGCGAAGTCCCCTCGCCGGCGCCAAGCTCGAAATCAGCGGTCGGCATTGACCTCGGGATCGCACGGTTTGCTGCCCTTTCAGATGGCACGTTTCTGGATGGACCTAATCCTTTCAAATCGCTGCAGCAGCGGCTGGCGTTTCTGCAGCGTAGGGTTGAACGCAAAATCAGATTCTCAAAAAATTGGCGCAAAGAGCAAGCGAAAATTGCTCGTATAAGAGCCCGTATCAGGAATATTCGGGTTGACTTCCTTCACAAATCCAGCACGACGATCTGCAAGAGCCACGCATACGTCGCGATGGAGCGCTTACAACTCGTCTCCATGACGAAATCAGCAAAGGGAAGCGTTGAGCATCCGGGTTCCAATGTGCGCGCAAAATCGAGCTTAAACCGTCGTATCCTTGACCAAGGCTGGGGTGAGTTTCGTCGACAGATCGGATACAAGCTTGCTTGGGCCGGTGGACAATTACGTTTAGTCGATCCCAAAAACACCAGCCGTACCTGTGGCAACCCCGGTTGCCAGCACGTCGCGAAAAACAATCGGAAAGCCCAGGCGGAATTTGTTTGCATCAGGTGCGGTTACGCCGCTAATGCTGATACAAACGCCGCAATGGAGATTCTTAAAAGGGCCGGATGGGCCCGGATCGCCTGTGGAGATCTGCCGTTGGGTGGGTCTTTGAAGCAGGAAGCCCGCCGCACCAAGTGATGCGGATGGAGAATCCTCGGCATTTGCTGGGGAGCACATCAACGAAAGCTGGAGGCGACGCCTCCGCAGACCAGCCCCCAGCCGTCAACCATGACGAACAGCAGCAGTTTGACCGGCAGCGAAATCACCGACGGGCTGAGCATGAACATCCCCAACCCCATCAGGATCGATGCAATTGCCAGATCGATGGCAACGAAAGGGAGATACAACGCGAACCCGATCGCAAACGCGTCGCGCAGCTCGCCGACGACGAAGGCCGGAATCAGCACGGTGAGCGGCGCCCGTGACGGATCCTCGGCCGGCCGGTGTGAGATCCGGCGAAAGAGATCGACGTCGGCCGTATGCGCCTGGCGCAGCATAAACTCGCGCAGCGGCGCGGCCGCGCGATCCAGGAACTGCGATTGTGAAATGCGGCCTTTCGAATATGGACCGACCGCATCGCGCGAGATCCGGGAAATGGCCGGCGACATGATCGCTGCGCTGAGAACGAGCGCTAGACCGGTGAGCACGGCATTGGGCGGCAGCGCGGCGGCGCCGATGGCCGAGCGCACCAGCGAGAGCACGACGACGATGCGAACGAACGAGGTTGACATCACCAGCACGAAAGGCGCGACCGTCAGTGCGGTCAACGCACCCAGAACATCCAAGGGGACCCAAGCGTGCGAAAACGTCACGCCGGTTCCGATCCCGCAACGAGCTCGGTGACGCGTACGCCGTAGTTGTCGTCGATCGCGACGATCTCGCCGCGCCCGATGAGTTTACCGTTGACCAGCATATCTACGGCGGCTCCCGCGGTGCGGTTCAACTGAACGAGCGAACCTGTTCCCAATGTCAAGATTTGCGAGATCGGCATCTTGCACGCGCCTACCTCGACCGCAACGCGCACGCACACGTCGTTCAGCACGTCGAGGTTGCGGTCGGCCGTCATTGCAGGACCACGGCGCCGCGCCCGGCCAGCTCGCCATATTCGCCGCGCGCAACGACGCGCTCGGCAGCGCGGACGATCGCGCGATCGCCTAACCGGGAATCCAGCTTTACGACCTCGCCGCGGCGGAGATCGAGTACTGTTGAGGCAGGAATGAATCCGTGCGCGACCTCAACGGCGAGCTCGAGCTCGATTTGGGCGAGATCCGTCACGCCGATCGCCGGAACGGCCGCGGAGTGCGGCTCGCGCGACATCGCGATTCCGATGCGCGCATCGATCGGTTCTTCGAGCAGGAGCTCGAAGTACGTCACGTAGCCGCGCAGAGAAGCTAGCCGGTCAACGCGCGCGTCTTCGCGCGCACCGCAGATCGGAGTCAGGGTGCCGCACAGCGCGCCGACGATGCGCACAAGCAGGGCGTTTTCAAGCGCCGAGAGCTCGCGCGCAACGGGCGCCAGTTCGCCAAATGCCGCACCCGCAACCGCCAGCGCGTCGTTGCGCCGCAGTACGAACGCCGCATCGGCGAGGCTGCCGCGAACGCCAAAGATCTCTGCGCCGTCCGCAATGCAGCTCCAGGCCGCACTATCGGGAATGACCGGCTCGAACAACCGCAGCGTTACGGGTTTTGCCAGCAGCTCGGCCAGCGTTTCGCGTACGGTGTTGGCGACCAGACAGGCCGCCGCGACGGGCAGCATCGAGCGTGGAACGAAGACCGTCTCTCGCAGCCGGTGTCCGTGGACGATGCGGCAGCGGCGCTCGAAACCCAGCACCTTCACTTCAGCAGTTCCATGGTCGTTTTTTGCACGCTGCCTTGCGCGGCGTTCGCCGCGCGCAGCGCATCGAGTGCCAGATACGCCTCTTGCAGGCGCTGCAAGCCCACGTCGAGATCGCCGTTGCGCGATTCCGGGACAGGCGATCCGAGCGGCGCGAAATTCCCGTCACCTGGAACGCCGACGTGCGGGACCACGCCCGCGGGCGCTACCGAGTACGATCCATCCGTGGCGGATAAGCGCGTGCCGGCCGGAAAGCGGGCCACCGCGAGACGGCCCAATGAAACGTCCTGTACCCGGCGCTCTCCGCTGCGCGGATCGATTGTTTGACGGGTGTAGCTGACCGTACCGTCGGATCCGATTTGCGCATCGCCGGTGATCCCAAGCGCGAGGTCGACCGGATCGGCGCGCAAGGGCGCAAGCGCCGCGCCGGGAGTTTTATAGCCCAGAATTTCTCCGCCATTCCCATCCGTCAACGTCCCGTTTTGCAAAAACAAAGAATCGCTGCGCGTGAAGAGCAGCCGTCCGGTATCGTCGCGCATGACGAAATATGCATCGGGGGAAACCGAAGCCGGCATCTGCGGGAAAGCTCCGGCGAGATCGCGTTCGCGCGCTGCCACGTTTTCGAGCGCGCGCGCCGTCGAATCGGCTATCAGCACGTCTCTCCCTCCCAGGTTCTAGCCACGATCGTCATGCCGCGCGAGGCCAGCGCGTAGCGAGCTTGCGCCAGCGCAGCGGCTACCGTTGCCCTTAGCGCTTGCGAGCACAGCGCGATCAGGCACACGCGCTCGCCGTCCGCACGAACGAGCACGCGCACGCGGAAGCGTTCGCTTCCGCGTGCGCCCTCAAGCGTGAACGTCGCGCCGGTGGCCTTGCGGCCGGGCTGCAACACGAATCGCTCGATCTTTCGCGCCAGATCCAAACGCGGCGCGCGGCGCTCGCCGGAGTAAAGTGGCGCAACTCGGTGCGCGGCGGCCGAACGCACCGCGGAGTTTCGAATGGATTCGCGCGACCGCTTCCGGCTTGGGTTCGCTATCGAAGGTGGACGGTTTCTCGACGGCGGCGATGCGACTGCCCGCGGCGCTTGTGCCGCCGGCGAAGTCTTCGTCCCGTAAAGTGCCGAGTACCAAGCCTGCGAAAACAGCCGCCGGTCCGCGGCAGCCAGCGGAGCGCTCAACACGCTGAAGTGCAACTCGTCGGTAATCGTCATGCCGCGAAGCTACGCGCCGCGTGTTAACCACGTATTGCATTGATGTTACTAAATAGCTAAGTCCCGCGATAGCGGCCGTCGTCGAAGTGAGCCGACGGACGAGCGTAAAGTTTCGCGTTGGCCAGATCGATCGTCAAAATGAAATTCTTGAGAACGCCCATTCCGATGTTGCCGGCGGCAAAACGATCGGCAAAAGCTCCCTGCGTGCCCAGCATCACGTTGGCGTACTGATTAAAAAACCGGAACGGTCCGAGGTCGAGCTCATCGACCGTCGCGCCCACGGCGCTCGCGGATCCGCCAACGCCCATGTTGTTGGCGAAACGCCCGCCGGCATAAGAGATCAACCCCTCATGGGCGCGCAGGAACGGGCTATAGACGAGCAGCTCGTTGCCGTTGCCGGTGTCGATCACGAAGCGGCCCTCGGTCCCGTTCACTTTGGCTTGCAGCTCGACCAATTCACGATCGGAATCGACCGGCAAAAGCGCGCCGTCGGATTTGAGCGTGCCGGGCTTGCCAAAGGTGAGCGTACTCGAATCCGGATCGATGCGCGCTTCCGCTGCCGCAAAAAACGGATAGCCGAGAATGCCGTCGATTGCCGGGGCTCCCGTGACGCCGCGCAGATCCAACACCGTAACGATCCGCACCGGGAGAGAGGCGGTCCCGATTTCAATTGAGTCCAGTGCCGCGACGCCGAGCCCACCCGTGCGCTGAGCGCCCGCGACTTCGAGCTGTCCCTGAGGTCTTAGTCCAAGCTCTTGCGCGACGTGCGCATCGAGAACGATCGCCTGGGCGCCGCTGTCGAGTAGGAAAGTATAGTCGTGGCCAAGGATGCGGACGCGCACGTAGGCGTGAGCGTCGTGGAACGAGAGCGGAACCGTAACCGGTGCAGCAGTCTGCACGACCGTCGAATCCGGCAGCGTGAAGACGTCGGGCGATACCGGCCGATCGATGAAAATTTCTGTGGTCAGCCGCGTCAGATCGAAAGCGTGATCGCCGTTCGATTCAACCGAACGCTGCGCGAGCAAAACCCCGGCGAAGACGCGGTACTCGTAATAGTCCTGCGTTGAGGTTCCGTCAGCATCGTCGTAGGCCACGCGATCGATCATCGCCGTCTTTTGGTCCAAGTAGAGCGTTTCACTTTGCCCTAGCGGCGGCGCGACGGTGATCGCGTAGACCTCACGGCCGTCCGGAAGCTGCTGCAAGCCCAAAAAGCGATCGTATTGCGGCTGGCCGGCAAAGGCGTCGCTCTCGATGAAATCTTCCGTCCGCTGACGGGCGAGCAGCAACCCGCGGAGTTCGCGAACCGCGCCGTTTTCATTGACGATGTACTCGCGCTCACCCAACCTGAAGGTCGATTCGAGCCGCACACCCGTATGCTCGTCGTATCGCTGATCGTCGCCGGCCCGCCAACTGTGGAACGTGCCTTTCAAGTCCGAGCCGCTGACGAAGCCGAGGAGTTCGCTCGAGTGCGCCGGTCGTAGGTGCAGCGCTGCAGTGGCCGCACGCCTGGCGGCCAGTACGCTCTCGAGCGTTAAGCTCGACGTCGTCGCAGCGGGCTGCGCGCGTACGCAAAGCGGCAGGGCAATCGTCAGCGCCCCGACAGCCCACAGCAGCCTGCTAAGGTTGCTTCTTATAGCGACGGTAACTCTCCAGGACGTGGTCAACGTAAGCGCGCGTTTCAGCATAAGGCGGAACACCGCCATACTTCTCGACGGCATGCGGTCCTGCATTGTACGCAGCTACCGCGCGGCGCACGTCTCCGTGAAAACGATCGAGCAGGCCGCGGATATAGCGGGAGCCTCCATTCAGATTTTGGATTGGGTCGTAAGGATCCGTCACGCCGAGCCCTGCCGCAGTGGCCGGTTCGAGCTGCATCAACCCTTGCGCCCCCGCCGGCGAAGTCGCGTTGGGATCGAACCCGGATTCATTCGCCACGACCGCTTTGACCAGCGCGCTGTCCACGCCCCATTTCGCCGAGCTTGTACGAATGAGCTGATCGAACTCACTCGGCGCTGCATCATCGTTCCAAACGCGGGCCGGTGAAGGTCCTTCGATCTGCGCGATGCGCTGGAGAATCGCCGTTAGCCCGGCTGGAAACTCCACGATTCTTCCTTTAGAACGGCAGCGAGCTCACGCAAACCTGCGAGCGTTGCAGCCGGAGCTTGCGTCTGGGTTTGGCGCAAGAACGATTCGATCGATCCTTGGGCGGTAATTGCCGGGATGATCCCAATCGCGCGCGCGTCCTTCGTTCGATCGAGTTCAGCAATCGCCGCACGCACGCTCGCGGCATCGCTTTGATGCTCCGGGCCCACGACATCGTTCATGGTCCGGCTCACGCTGGCCAGAACATCGATCGCCGGAAACCTGCCGGCATTCGCAAGCTCCGCCGATAGCTGTATGTGACCGTCCAGCAGGGCACGCGCCGCCTCGCTGACCGGATCGCGCTCGTCGCCATCGCTGAGGATCGTCGCAAAGAGCGTGATCGAGCCGCGCTCGCACTTGCCGGCGATCTCGGCGAAGGCCGCGAGCTCTGCAAAGACTCGCGCCGGGTAACCGCCGCGCCCAACGCTTTCGCCGCATGCTATGGCGATCTCGCGATGAGCTGCCGCCAAGCGGGCGAAGCTGTCGAGGATCAGCAAGACGTCCAACCCGCGCGATCTCAAAGCGTTGGCTTGCGCCATCGCAAGGCGCGCCGCGCCGGCGCGCTCCACGGCAGCGCGATCGCCGGTAGCGCAGAAAATGGACGCGTGAGGTGTGCGCGCGCGCAGCCACTCTTCGGCTTCCCTGCCACGCTCGCCGACGAGCCCCACGACCACGGCATCGGCCTGCGCACCGCGCATCAACGCGTGCAGCAACTTCGACTTGCCCGCGCCTGCTGGTCCAAAGATCCCGATGCGCGCACCCGTGCCGGCGGTCAGCAGCGCATCGATTGCGCACACGCCGGTCCAAAATGGCTGTTGAATCGCGCGACGTTTTCCGGGCGCCGGCGCGCGCGTATCGATCTTCTGCAGCGAAGCACGCAGCGGCGATCCTCCGTCGATCGGTTGGCAGCCGGCATCGAAGGCGCGGCCCAAAGCGCAAACGCCCAGGGGCGCTTCCAATGCAGCCGCATCGGTACAGATCGCATCGCCCGGACCGACGCCCTCGACCGCTCCGCACGGCATCACAAAGGCAATGTCGCCCGAAAGCGCGCCGATCGTTCCGTAGAGCGCACCACGCGAACACGCGATTCGCACGCCGTCGCCGACAAGCGTTCCGGGAATGCGAGCTTCGATCACCGCCGCCCGGGCTGAAATCACCGTACCGTAGGCGATCATCGGATGGCTTTCAGCACCGACTCGAGCCGCACTCCGAGCGAAGCATCGATCACTCCACCGCGCACTTCGAGCACGGCATCACCGCGGCGCAGCTTGGCATCGGCAATTGTGGAGAACTCTGTGCGAAGCGAATCCAGATCGTCGGGATGCACTCGCACCCGAACCGGCGCTTCCAGAGCGTAACGCTGGAGCGTGCGGGACACGATCGCACGAAGGTCCGCCGGCGCCAGCCGCAGTTCTCGTCCGACCACTTCGGCCGCAATATCGTTGCGCAGCATCTCGATCGCGGATTCAAGCGCTTCAGCGACGCGCGCCGCGAACAAGCGACACTCGCGCGCCGCGGCGATCTGGGCATCCCGTTCGCCCTCGTCTTCGCAGGATTCGAGCTGGACGGCAGGTTGTGCATCGCCGCGCGGCTCGCGCAACAGATCGGCTAAACTGCGAAACCCATCAGGCCTTTGCAATCAAACTCTCCGGATCGGAAAAGAGTGGCGACACCGGCCGCTGCATGCGCCGCACGATCGCGGCCCGTTCCTCGACCGGATACATGTCGAGCACGGCAGCTGCGGTCGACGCCGGCAGCGCGCTGATGATCGCGGCGGCTGTGTGGGGCGGCTCGTTCGCCAGCGCGCCCCGCACTTTTGCGGGCGGAATCCCAGCGACTGCGGCAGCTCCGCGAACGATGCGGGAGCGTTCCAAAGAGGAGTGCAGCAACGTGCCGAGCGCGGGCGTGCTCCATCGCAAAGCGATCAGCACGGCTAGCGCGGTCACTACTGTCGGCAAGAGCGGGACGATTGCGCCGTAGGCCAACCACCAGCCGTCCTTGCGCGGCGAAACTGCGTGCGAAAAAGCGATCGTGCCAACCTCCAGCGAGTCGCCCCGATGCGGATCGATTCCCAGCGCGGCAGCCGCCAGCGATCGCACTTGATAGAGATCCGCTCCCCGCGTCGCATCCACAAAAACGGCGGCGGTAATTCGCGCGACGCCTCCGGCCGAAGAGGACGCGGTGAGCTCGCGGGTCTCGCTGCCGCGATCGAGTTGCTGGTCCGTGCGATCGTAGCGTTTGCCTGCGCCGTCGTAATGCTCGCGCTGCGTCGTGCCTGCGATCGCCGCGGCGCCCACCGGAATGCGTCGGACCACACTGCTTTGCAGCGCTCGTCTATCATAATCGACGTGCACGCGCACGATCGTCGCGCCCACTCCGATAGCTGAATCCAAAGCGGATTGCAATGAAGCCTGCAACTCGCCGGCGCCTCCGCTTTGGCTTCCCTGACCGAGCGCTACGCCGCGATCGTCAACGATCGTGACGTGACGAGCGTCCAAACCCGGAACGCTCGCGGCGACGAAAGAGCGGATACCATCAACCGCATCGGCACCCAAGTGCGCTCCCGGCAGGAGGCGCAGCCGGACGCTGGCGCTCGCATCCCGGGCGGTCTCATCCGCGAAGTCGGCGGGTTTGGCCGGCGCCACGATGATTTTTGCGTCCTGCACCCCGTCGATGCCGCGCAACCCGAGTTCGATGTCGCCGGCTAAACCATCGCGCGTTTGTGCATCGATGACGGCCTGCGGCGTGAGGGCGCCGATCTTACTGAGCACGTCGCCGGAACCCTCGACGTGCGTATGCGGCACGCCCGCCAGCGAAAGGCGTAGAAGCAGATCGCTGCGGCGCTTGCCGTCTATCAAAACGTTGTCGCCGCTCGGCGCGAACGGAACGTTCCAGCTCGCCAAGCGTTCTTCAACCTCCGTCAATTGTTCGGCGTGCAAACTCGACGAAAAAAGCGCGACGCGCTGTGGATGCGCAAGCATCGTGCCAACGACACTTAAGACGATCGCGCAGGCCGCGCCGAACCCGGCGACCGCGCGCGCGGCGCGCGGCAGGCTCTGCCAGCGATCGAGCAGCAGCGCGAGATGCACGGCCTAGACCTGCATGGTAAAGATAGCTTGCAATGCTTGCGCCGCGCGCTGGGCCGCAGCCGTAGCTACGGCCAGCGCGACGTCGGCGCGGGCACGTTCGTAGATCGCAGTCTGCAAGTCTCCGGCACCCGCTGCAAACGCATCCTCGGCGCTGTTCGCCGACCCCAGGGCCGAACCGAGATCGGTGAGGATTTTTCCGAACGCACCGTCTGGCGCCGCGCCATCTTTTCGAGGCGCAGCTGCCGGCGGCGGGTTTGGAACGTCGGGAATGAACGGCGCGGCGGTCATACGCGTCCCATCTCGATCGTGCGTTCCGCCACGTGCTTGCCGATTTCGAAAATCGAGGCATTCGCTTCATAAGCGCGCGAAGCGTTGAGCACCGAAACCATCTCGGTCAAAACGCCTGCGCCGTCATCGCGCTGCGGACGCGCGCCGGCGTATTCGATCTCCGCTGCGCCGGCATCGTCAACGAGCTTGAATTGCGGCACGAGGCGTTCGTAGGAACCTTTGGGTCCGGCAGCCTGCGATGCCGCGACGTTGCGCGCAAACACGTCGAGCGCGGCTCGCTGCGCTTCCATGCCGCTGGCGGCGGTACGCAACATTTCCAAACTATCCATGGGTCACGCTCTTGATCTCGGCGAGGCGCGCGTGCACGGCGTTGAGCAGCGCCTCGGTGAAAATCGCGCGGTCGGCTGCGGAGGCCAAGAGGCTGTCCGTGCGCGGCGACCCGAGCGGTGTTTGCGACCGCGAAGCGGCCGCTGCTGCGGCTGAGAGATCGGTCTTGGCCTCGCCGAGGGCGTTTACGAGCGAATCGGCTACATCGAACATGGACCAACGCTACGCTCGGTTCGTGTCCGAAAACGTGCGCGGATGTTACCGGAGCATGTCCGTGCGCCCAATGGGCAGGCCTTGACGATCGAGCGGGATGGCCACCAAGAGCTGGGTCACTTCACCATAATTCCGCACGCCCGCGGCTATGCGGTTGGATTTGAGATACCCATTGTACATGCGCCACGAAAATTTCGAGAAATCCAGGTTAATGAAGTGCGCGTTGCGTTCGCGCAGCGCCGCGAAATCTTGCCAGACCGGCGCAACGAATGTCCTGTGCGGATAGTGCGGCAGCGGCGGCAGATAGAGAAAAATCTCGAGCCAGCCGGAGTACTGCGCGATTTGATCCGAATCGCGCATGCACGTCAGCGCGGCGATGTAATTGGCTTCGTCCTCGCGGTTGTAGCCGGCGGCGTGGCTCCATTCGTGCGCTTGTGAAAATGGGCGCTCGAACCACAGCAGGTCCGGCGCGAGTTGCGTTTCGAGCGTGAACGGGTTGGTGAATCCGCTCGTACCGTTTTTGTCCATGAAGAAGCCGGCCAGTGTGGGTTTTGCCGGACCGGCCGAAGGCGTCCAGCTGTCGCCCAGGCGCTGAACGACGGGCAGCCAGGCATTGCGCAAGAGTTCGAAATTCAAAACCGACTCGCCGGGCGCGGCGGTTTGTTGAGCATGCGCGACCGGCGCGAGCCGGTTCAGCTCCGCAATCGCACGGCTCCGCAGCGCCTCGACGTTCTTGCGCGTCAGCCGCGAGCTGTCGTAAGCGACCCTTGTTTGCAGCGGCGCGCGATTGTAGCCCCATCCCCAGCCCGCGTAAAACCAGAGCGCGTAAAACCCCGCCACCGCCGCCACCCCGAACAGCAGCCGCAACAACGGAACTCCGAAGCGTTCGCGCCGCATGCGCGCAACGTTTCGCCACACCTTGACGATGAGAACCAGGACTCCGGCGAGCAGCACAACGTCGCCGAGCGAAAAGGAAAGCGCCGGAGTGAACGCTCCCCAGAAATTCTCCCACTTCGGATACCAGCCGTTGCTGAACGAAGCTTCGACCCACGCGGGCGGCGGATGCCAGAGCGCGGCAGACACGCCTGCGGCGATCAGGCAGGCGTCGGCGAGAAGTTGGGCTCGGAGTTTTAGCGTTTCGAGAACTGGAAGCGTTTGCGGGCGCGCTTGCGGCCGTACTTCTTGGATTCTTTTTCGCGCGGGTCGCGCGTCAGCAGGCCGGCTTTGCGCAGGATGACGCGCAGCGATTCATCCATCTCGACGAGCGCGCGAGCGATGCCGTGGCGCAGCGCGCCGGCTTGGCCCGAGATCCCGCCGCCTTCGACTTTTACGGTGATGTTGAAACGCGAAAGGCTTTGCGTCGCTTCGAGCGGCTGGCGCACGATCTGCTGCAGCGTCTGCCGCGTGAAATATTCTTCGAGCGGACGCTTGTTGACGGTGATCGTTCCTTCTCCGAGCGCGATCTTCACGCGCGCGATCGAACGTTTGCGGCGGCCGGTACCTTGAAAGCTGTCGATCACGCCAGCGCCTGCGGCTTTTGCGCTTCATGCGGATGCGTTGGACCGGTGTAAACGTGGAGCCGTCCCAAACGCACGTTGCGCATCTTATTGGTCGGCAGCATGCCGCGCACGGCGCGCTCGATCAAACGTTCGGGATGATTGTCCATCACTTCGCGAGCGGTCTGCGTCTTCAAGCCGCCGGGATAACCGCTGTGGCGGTAATAAATCTTCTGATCCCACTTGTTGCCGCCGAGCTCCACCTTCTCCGCGTTCACGACCACGACGAAATCGCCGTCATCGATATGCGGCGTCCAGGTCGGTTTGTGCTTGCCGGAAAGGGTCCGCGCAATGCGCACCGCGAGCGTCCCAAGACGCTGACCCGCGGCGTCCACGATATACCAATCGTGTTTCGCTTCGGCCGTTTTCTGCTGGTACGTGCGCATCGTCTTCCTTATAAGCGTCTGGGGCATGGGCAACCGCCCTACTATACGTGGTGGCCGAGTCCGGCGTCAAGCCTCTTCTCATCGAATCTTAACCCTTTGTCAGGGTTCGTCATAGGTGCAGGCAGTCAGCTGAGGCTGGGGCAAGGACCCGCTCGATGGAGTTTCGCGCTCTCGGCGTTTTAGCCGCCGCCTTTTTCGCATCCGCCGGTGATCGGCGGCTCCCGGAACGAGTCGAAACCGTCCCGATAGCGCACGCCCGCCAAATATAACCCGTGAGCCGGGGCCGTGAGTCCCGCCACCGATCGGTCGCCCGCGCGAAGAACCGCGGCCAGACTTGCCGGATCGCGCTTGCCGGTTCCACACTCGATCAGCGTCCCGGCGATATTGCGTGCCATACGGTGCAAGAACCCGTCCGCTCGAATCTCCATCCGAACGAGATCGCCTTCGCGGCGAACATCGACCGCGTTGAGCGTGCGGATCGTCGGTCCGCTTTCGGGCAGCATGCCGCAAAACGAACGAAAATCGTGCTCGCCGATCAACTGCGCCGCAGCCGCCCGCACCAGCTCGACGTCGAGCGGCAGCCACACGTGGTGGGCGTATCGTCCGAAGAGCGGCGAGCGTTCGCGGCGATTCAGAATAACATAGATGTAAACGCGTTCGACTGCCGAGAACCGCGCCGAGAAATCTTCGGGCGCGATCGCAACGTCGCGGATCGCCAGATCGGCCGGCAGTTCGGTATTCGCCGCCAGCGCCAGCCGTTCGAACGGAAACGGCGCGTCCGTCTTAAACGAGATCACCTGTCCGGTGGCATGCACGCCGGTATCCGTGCGCCCGGCCGACGTAACTTTGACTGCGCCTGCGAACAATTTCGAAAGCGCGCGTTCGAGTTCGCCGGCGACGGTGCGCAACGCGGGCTGAAATTGGAAGCCGCAAAAAGCAGAGCCGTCGTACTCGACGACGGCTCTGATCGTTGTTGTTAAGCTGCTACGCGCTGCGGAACCGGACGACGCTCGTCCAGATCCAGCAAGTCCGCCCAGGTCGTGACGTCCGTCCGATCCGGGGCCACTTGACTGCGCAACTCCGAGAAGAACGTTTTCGACTCGTCGCCCTCCGGACCGTGGCTCACCCATTCGTGATTCCACGCCTCGATCTGCTCGGGCGTTTTCTTGTCGATAAACTGCTTGGCGTAAGCCTCGATCTCGGCATCGTTCTTGGCGTTCTTGATGACTCCGAGGAATTCTTCACCGTTCATCCCGAGGAAGCCGAAAACGGCGTTGTCCATGGGACAGTCGTAGTTGTATTCTCCCAAATTGCCGTGCGCTTTGGCCTTGCCTTTATCGAGGGCGCGGCCCAGCTGGACGATGCCCAGCCATTTTTCGCGCACGCTGCGGGGGTATGTTTTTGTTAAATCCATATCCCCTAGGACCCAACCTACATAAAGTAGGTTGCAAGATCTCATCCGTGCTGCCGCTGGAGCGGAAAGAGCAAGACGTCTTTGATGCTCGCCTGATTTGTCAGCAGCATGACCAGGCGATCCACGCCGATCCCGATGCCCGCGGTCGGCGGCATGCCGTACTCGAGGGCGCGCACGAAATCCCAATCGGGTTCGGGAATCTCTTCATCGCCGGCCGTTCGTTGTTCGACCTGGTTTTCAAAACGCGCGCGCTGATCGTCGGGATCGTTCAGTTCGGTAAATGCGTTGCTGATTTCCGCGTTCGCGCAGAACAGTTCGTAGCGATCGGCCAGCTCGGGAT
>Ga0102924_1001346_pt1 | contig 28741 bp, 25 predicted proteins | sample PaiPotPPM11metaG_FD_80116 | JGI IMG/M metagenome (GOLD analysis project Ga0102924, IMG submission 80116) | Iron sulfur acid spring bacterial and archeal communities from Banff, Canada, to study Microbial Dark Matter (Phase II) - Paint Pots PPM... ... | reverse complement strand
GTCTTGGCCACTTGGTCGCGCGTCTTGGCCACTTGGTCGCGCGTCTTGGCCACTTGGTCGCGCGTCGTTTGCAGTTGGGTGAGCGGCTCTTTCTCTTGGACGTGACTCTCGACCAACCGGCGATGTGGCGCGTCGACTTGGACGAGCGACGCTTCCAAGTGGACGAGGCTCGCGTCCTGTTCCACGAGCGACGCGTCCAAGTGGCCGGGCGCCTCTGCAACTTGGTCGAGCGTCCTTTCCAAGTGGCAGCGCGTCCCGTCCCTCTGGCCGCGAGACTCGTCCAAGTGCTGCAGCGTCGTGTCCTGTTTTCCGCGGCTCTCGACCTGTTGGCCGAGCCTCGTTTCTATTTGGCCACGTCGCTCTTCTGTTTGGCCACGTCGCTCTTCTGTTTGGCCACGTCGCTCTTCTATTTGGCCACGTCGCTCTTCTGCTTGGCCACGTCGCTCTTCTGCTTGGCCACGTCGCTTTCCGTTTCGGCCGGCTTGCCTTCTCGTGCGGCCAAGCGGTGCGCGTCGCTGGACGGGCGACGTTTTCAGGCGACCGAGCGCCGCTTCTCGTAGGTCGAGCGTCGGTCGTTCGGGGATGAGCGACGCGGCTCTTTGTCGGAGCGCGTTCGGACGATGCCCTCTCGAGCCTCTCAATCAATTAATCGCTCGAGGCGCGATTTGGTTTGACGCGGCCGAAGGCGATTTTCTCGGGTGAGGGAGTGCGGGTGTGCCCGCGTCGCACCGGCTCCTTCCTTATTGGCCCCTCGCCTGGTCACCTGGCCGTACGATCGTACGATGGGCCTCATGGCGGCCCCTGCAAGCTATCTCTATGGCGACTCGACTCCGTCCCCGCTGAAGATCGATTTCGTCGCGTTCCTGCGCGACGCGTTCGACTTCTCGGTGAAGCTGCTCCTCTGCGAGGCCCAGCTCTCCGACGCCGCACGGCGCGTGGCGCAGCTGTCGGGGGCGACCGAGAAGGACGTCGCCAGCGCCGAGTCGTTCGCCGGGGAGGTCTCGGTGGCGCTCGATCGCATCGCCAACGACCACGCCGATGCGCTCGCGACGCGCTGCGCCTCGCGCACGCGCCAGAACGTGGCCGACGTCGTTCGCGCGGAATGCGAGGCGGCGCGCGCCGCGGTCGCCGAGGAGCGGGCCCGCGCCGCGCTGTCCGCGGCCGCCGAGCACGAGAAGTGCGTACGCGCCTTCGAGGCGTTCGCGCTGCACCAGACGCTCCCCGAGACGGAGATCGCCGCCCGCGTGACCCTCGAGAAGAGCGGCGCGTACCTGGCGCGGCTGCGCGGATCGACGCCCTACGGACTCGAGTGGGTCCTCGCCCTCGAGATCCCTCCGGATCATTCCTTCGCCCGCTCGTTACGGCTCGACCGCGTCGTCGAACGACTGGAGATCTCGGCGCCTGAAGAGTCGGGCTGGCTGCACAAGGAAATCAAGCTGCGCCCCCAACGCTTCGACCGGCTGCACCTGACCGAGCTGACGAACGATCCCTCCTGGACCCTGTTGAAGCTGCGCGCCGGACAGGACGGCAACGGCCCCGGATTCGACCTTTCCTTCCAGCACAAGACCGGCGCCGTCCAGCTCCGTCGCGTGCTCGACAGCGGCGTCGTGGAGGACACGGTGTACGACGTCGTCGGTGACGACCTGGCCAAGTTGCATTCGCTGCGGGAGCGCTTGCTCGCGATGACCGCGGACGTGAGGGAGCACAAGAAAGCGCTCGTGGAGGCGAGCCTCGACGGCGTACCGCTGCACGAGGTCGAGAGCCCGCGCGCGATCGTGGATCGCCTCGTGGCCATCATCGCGCCGACGGTGCACCAGATTGCGCGGCGCACCCTCTCGGCGGGCGAGCTCGTGCTCAAGCGCCTCGTCCGCGACAACCAGCGCGAAGAGGTGTTTCTCTCGAAGGCGGAGCTCGAGCAGAAGATCGAAGTCCTGCCCCCGGTCATGCGCCGAGCGTTCGATCCGCTGGAGCTCTGGGAGGCCGCTCCGGCGCGAAGGCTGGAGCTGCCCGCGCCCGGCGACGAGCTCCCCGAGGCCGCCGTTGAAGTTCCGAGCTCCGCGCCACCGCCGCGACGCGAGTCGATGCCGCCGGCCGACGCGAAGCCGGCGTTGTAGACGGCGACGCGTTCTTCGTTGCGTTGGATCAAAGATTAGGGACCCATTCGGTCGCGGGGGCGGAGGTGGGCGGCCCCAGCGCATGCGAGGCGGTCCGTCATCCTGCCGGGACCACTGGGTTTTTTCACCGGCTGTTCAGGCTCTACGTCTCTTGGCGTCCTAGGCGTCCCTGGCAGCTTGCCGGCAGTTCTCCTCTCCTGTCTCCCGCGAGCGACTCGTAGTCAAGGATCGAATTGGACCGAGTGCGACACGGAAAGCTTGCGCGGAAAGGTCTACGACAGTTGCGCTTGGGAACCCCGCTCGCAGCAAGCTCGCCCTCGATCGCAGCCAAATGCAGCGGGGATCGACGCGATCCGGAGCCCTGGAACATGCCGTGCACGACCCGCGGCTGCCGCCTCGCACATCGAGTGCGGCCACCATGCCCATGGCTCGAACACTCCAGGCATCGACCGCGCTCCTCACTTTGTACTCCGCGTTTTGCGTAGTCGGATGCGGATCGACCGACGCGCAGACATCGTGGAGCAGCTCCGAGATTCCCGAAGCGGGACCGGCGGCGACGGACAGCGGAGCGGCGGTTCCGGATTCGGCGACGCCGACGCCGGTCGACTCGGGCGCGCGCGAGGCTTCCCTCGGCGCGGACGCGGCCGCCGACAGCGCCGCAACGGCGAACGGATCTTCGGACGCGGCGGAGGAGCCCGAAGCGCCGCCGCCCACCGCGTTCGTGCACGCCATGGGATCGACGCTCGTCGATCCGAACGGCAAGCCGCTCCTGCTCCGGGGGGTGAACCTCGGCAACTGGCTCGAGTACGAGGGCTACCTCTGGCAATTCGATGGGTCGCGGGGAGACCGAACGCGGAACATCGAACAAAGGGTCGTCGACCTGCTCGGCGCCGAGGCCGCGGCCACCTTCTGGAAGAACTACAGAACGACCTACACGACCGAGGACGACATCGCGCAGCTCGGGGCGCTGGGCTTCAACTCGGTGCGGGTGCCGTTCACCGCGCGCTTCCTCCTCCCCGACGGGCAAACGGCGTTCGACGAGACCGAGTTCACGTATCTGCAGAACGTCGCCACCTGGGGCGCGGCCCACGGCGTTTACATCATCTTCGATATGCACGCGACCCCCGGAGGGCAGTCGGGGCAGAACATCGACGACGACACCGACGGACAGCCCGACCTCTTCATCGATGCGTCGAACCAGGATCGCTTCGTGACGATCTGGACGGAGATCGCGCGCCGCTTCAAGGACGTCGTGTCGGTGGCCGGCTACGATCTCGTCAACGAGCCGCTGCCCGAGCCGCAGACCTCGCAGTACGTTCCGCAGCTATGGCCTCTCTACAAGCGCGTCGCCACGGCGATTCGCGCGGTCGATCCGAACCATATGCTCATCGTGGAGGGGGCGAACTGGGCCAACGACTGGTCGTCGCTCGACGCGCCGTTCGACGACAACATGGCCTACAGCTTCCACAAGTACTGGGACGCGACGGACGTGAGCAGCATCCAGACCTTCCTCGATCACAGGACGATGTGGAATCGCCCCATCTGGTGCGGCGAGTCGGGCGAGAACGACAACTCGTGGTACCAGGCCGCCTTCCCGATGCTCGAGAGTAACAACGTCGGCTGGGCGTTCTGGCCGTGGAAGAAGTTCAACACGGGGAACGACCCGTACTCGGTGAACCTCCCGACCAACTACGGAGCCATCCAGTCGTGGGTCTCCGACGCGACGCAACCGCAGCCGTCCCCCACGGACGCCCAGTCGACGCTGAACGAGCTCCTCGCGAACATCGTCCTCAAGCAGTGCACCTACAATCAGAGCGTCGTCTGCTCGCTCATCGCGCACGCGCCGGGGTGTCCGTAGGCCGGTAGAGGGATCCACACGAGGCAAGGGCCGGCGGGCGCCGACTGCGACACCGGGTCCCTCGTCCTCACCGCGACTTCACTGTCGTTGCTCGACGAAGTCGCGCATGCAAATCGCTGCGGATCCAGGGGATCGGCCGCCTGGCGAGGATATTGCTATCCTTGCGCGCGCTGAATTCCTACACTGCCGCTGACTGAAGGGCCGACGTGCCCCCACCAAAGTCACAAGGAAAAGGAGACTCAAATGACCCGCACTGGCATCCAGCTGATGCTCGCCGCGCTCGGCTTCGCGTTCACGGTCGGGGGAAGCAAGCTCGCTTTCGCAGAGAGCTGCATGAACGACACGGACTGCAAGGCCAACGGCACCGCGTGCGGCACCCAAGTATGCAGCTGGACCGCGGGGATGACGTGTGTCCCCGCGATGGGCGGCGGTATGGAGGGCTGGTGCTCGGGCGCCACGCCTGCCGCAGCGAATATGACGTGCAAGTGCTTCGCGGAGGGAGCGACGTGCAGTGGGGCTTACTGCACGTTCACCACGCCGCAGAGCGACTCCGGCGCCGCGGACTCCGGCGAAGGGGACTCCAGCGAAGGGGACTCCGGCGGCTCGACGAGCAGCAGCGGCAGCACGTCGAGCAGCGGCTCGACGTCCAGCAGCGGGAGCACATCGAGCAGCGGCTCGACGTCCAGTAGCGGGAGCACGTCGGGCGGAAGCACCTCGGGCAGCGGAAGCACGAGCGGGTCGACCAGCAGCGGAAGCACATCGGGGAGCACCTCGGGGTCGAGCTCCGGCGGCTCCAGCTCCTCCTCGGGAGGCTGTGCCGTGGCGCCAAACGCGAGCTCGGACTGGGGCTTCTTGGGACTTGCGCTCGGAGGAGCCCTCGTAGCCTCGCGCCGCCGACGCCGCGGCTGAGCTTTCCATTGCTTGGCCGTGTGGAACAGATTCCACTCGGTCGCGGCTTAGGCGCCCTCCTCGGCACTCATGTGCGACGCTCACCGTGGGATCGCCGTCAATGCCATCCCACGTGTCCGAATTGTTGCGCCGCTTTTTGTAAAGCTTATTGCGGCCCATCACGGAGTCATGCGCCCGATCTTGTTCGCGCTCTCCTCGGTAAACCACAGGTTGCCATCTGCACCCGTAGCGATCCCCTCGGGATAGGCAGCGGCCGTCGGGACAGGAAACTCGGTGATCGACCCCGTCGGCGTGATCTGACCAATCTTGACGCCGTTCTCCTCGGTGAACCACATATTCCCGTCCGGGCCAACGCCGATCCCTCCGGGGTAAGGGTTGGTCCCGGAAATCGAGAACTCCGTGATCGACCCACTCGGCGTGATCCGGCCGATCTTGTTTCCGGCCTCTTCGGTGAACCATAGACTGCCGTCAGAGCCCGATACGATGAAGGAAGGGTAAGAGTTGGACGTCGGGCTCGCGAACTCGGTGATCGACCCAGTCGGGGTCGCCCGACCGATCTTGTTGCCCGTCCGCTCGGTGAACCATAGGTTGCCGTCAGGGCCGGGGGTGATCCCCCCAGGGTGAGATCCGGTCGTCGGAATCGTGAACTCGGTGAACGAGCCGGACGGCGTGCACCTGCCAATCTTGTTCCCGGCATTCTCGACGAACCAAATGTTCCCGTCTGGGCCCGAGGTGATCCCTCCCGGCGACGAGCTAGCCGTCGGAATCGGAAACTCGGTGGATGTGCCAGTCGGAGTGATCCTGCCGATCTTGTTGCCTGCGTCTTCGGTGAACCAGAGGTTACCGTCAGGGCCCGACGTGATACCCGCGGGGTTTGAGCTGGACGTCAGAATGGGGAATTCGGTGAACGTTCCGCTCGTCGTGATCCGGCCAATCTTGTTTCCAGAATTTTCGGTGAACCACAGGTTTCCGTCAGGCCCGGACACCATCCAAAAAGGTCCAGAGTTGGCGGTCGGCACTGGGAACTCGGTGATCGTGCCCGCGCACAATCCACGGTAGCAAGCGCCGGCGCACGTCTTGCCGCACCCACCGCAGTTGTTCGAGTCGCTCTGCGTGTCGACGCACGCGCCGTTGCAGACGGTCTGTCCCCCGGGGCACTGGCACGAACCGCCGTTCGAGACGCTCGCGCAGGTCTCGCCCGACGCGGAGCACGCGGCGCAAGACGAGCCTCCGTTTCCGCAGGAAGAGGTGGACTGATTGGCGAACGACTCGCAAGTCGTTGCGCTGCTGCAGCACCCGTTGCACCCGCTGCTCTGGCTGCAAACGCAGGAGCCTCCCACGCAGGTGGTGCCCGCGCCGCATACGGTGCCGCAGCCGCCGCAATTGTTGTTGTCGTGCGAGTAGTCTGCGCACCCGCCGTTGCAGGCGGTGTACCCCGTGTTGCACGCATACGTGCATCCGCTGTTCGCGCACGTCGCGGTCGCGTGCTGCACCTGCGTCGTGCACACGGTTGCGCACGTCCCGCAATGGTTCGCGTCGTTCGCCGTGTCCGTGCACGTCGCGCCGCAGAGCGTCGGTGTACTCGCCGGACATCCCGACACGCACGAATACGAGGCGCCCGATCCGGCGCAATCTGGCGTGCCTGCGGTACAGGTCACTCCGCACGCGCCGCAATTGCTCGTCGTGTCGATCGGGGTCTCGCAGCCCTGGTCGGGTCCCCCCATGCCACAATGCGTATAGCCAGCGGCGCACGCACCCGCGTCGAATTCGCAAGCACCGGTCGCGCCGCAGGCGACCTGGCCGCTCACGTTGGGAAGCCTGGTGCAGTCGTGACCGCACATTCCGCAGTTGTGCACGTCGCTGGGCACGCAGCCGCCGTCGCATGTGAGCATTCCTGCCGAGCAGCCTGCCTCCGCGGTCGTTCCGCCCTCGGCGTCTTGCGCAACGTACGGCCCATCCGACGGCGCATCATCCGTGCTCTTTCCGTCGCTTGCGACGGCGACGTCGCTCGTGGATGCATCCGACCCATCCGATCCGTCTTCGGACTCGCCGTCCTCCACCGGGATGATGGCAACGTCGGCGTCTGGGGACGCGTCGCTACCGCAGGTCGAAGCTGCGTCGGGGAAGCACGGCGATTCCTGGAACTGGTCCGCGCCGATCAGAGCGTTGCACGCGGCGACTACCGCCGCCGCACCTGTCAGACCGACCCCACCTATAAGCGTTCTACTCGACATGGTGATCTATCCATTCGCAGAGAATCGAGAGTCGTCAGAATGAACCTGCAACTCCGGCGCTTCCCGCAGCGATCCAGGGGGTTATATGAAATGGCGCTGCCGTCGTCGGACTCCGGCGTGGCCAGAGGAAAGCGGTGACTCCCAATGCCGCCCCCACTCCCGCGGTCGCGAATGCGATCGTGGAGACATCTCCCAGGGTACGCACCGACTGCAAGTCGCCGTCGACGCTCGTCGGGCATGTCGTTCCATCGCAGCGGTCCTTGACCGACGACAAGCGGGTTAACGCCATCACGCCCGTGATGCTGCCGACCACGACGCCAACTGCCGCGACTCCGAGCCCGCCGTAGACGAGAGGGGTCCACCGAGTTCCGGGAGGCTGTTCAGGCGGTACACCGGGCGACGCCCGGGATTCGGTGGTCGTCACGGGCGTCGGTGCATTCGTTTCCTGAAGGAGGTCAATCTCCAGCGTCGTCGAGGCGCCCGCGCTCACCGAGATCGGCCGCTCTACGCTCGCGTAACCGTCCTTGCGAAGGCTGAAGGTGTGCTTTCCTGGATCCAGCGGCACGGCCCCAGGAAGCGGAGTCGTACCCACGGACTCTCCATCGACGAAGACAGCCGCTCCCGGGGTGTCCACGCGGACCGTCACGCTGCCGATGTACTTCGGCAACGCGGCGAGGGCCGTCTCCACGGTGGTCCTGTCCTCCGCAGAAAGGTTCGCGCCCGCTTCGTCTTTGTAGCGCTGCAAGAGAGCGCCCATCCGCGCGTAGTGGTGCAGCTCCTTCTCGCAGACGGCCAGGTCGAATACAAGTCTCGGATCCTTCGACAGGTCGTACGCCTGGCCGTACTGCGCCTCGGCGCCTGGGAAGTCTCCCTGTTTGAAGAGCTGCATCGCGGCGGTGTAGGCTTCCTTCGCCTGCCCCTGGAGCGATTGCGCCAGAGGCCGTGCCTGGCGGCGCGTTCCGTCCGTCTGTGCAAAGGCGAGCGAAGAGAGCAGCGTCGCGACTGCGAACGCAGGAGCGCACACATGCGCCAGTCGTTGCTGGGCGGTCATTCTCCTCATCTCCCCTTTTGCTCCCCCTGTCGAACGCGCATCACCGATGGTTGCGGACAAAGTGTCCGGCCCGACGCCGTCGAGCGGGTGTGTCTCTACCAGGTGAGTGCCGGGGCGAAAAGTCGCACGGAGGCTCGCGTCCGGGCGACTGTCCGGCACGCGTTTCGACTTCGTGTGTAGGGAACGTGCCTGCGAAGGCGCACGTCGAACGTCGAACGCCGAGCGTAGCCGCAGGATCGCGCGTCGATGCGATCCCACGCGTCCGGGTTGTTGCGCCGCTTGTTGTAACGCGTTCTACTCGGCTCTATGCGCCTTGAAGACGTGGAGCTCCACGACCCGGACCTGTTCGCACGTGGTCTGCCTCATGAAGCACTCACGACCCTGCGCCGCGAGGCTCCCGTGTACTTCCACCGCGAGCCGGGTGGCCGTGGGTTCTGGGCGGTGACGAAGTACGAAGACGTCGTGACCGTGAGCAAGGATCCGGGCCGCTTCTCGTCCCATCGCGGCGGCACGAACATCGCGGATTACCCTCCCGAGGATCTGTCCACGATTCAGCTGCTCATGCTGAACATGGATCCTCCTCAGCACAACAAGTTCCGGCGCCTGGTGAGCCAGGGCTTCACGCCGCGGGTGATCGCGCGCCTCGAGCCGCGCATCCGCGAGACCGCCCGCGAGATCCTCGACGCTGTGGCGCCCATCGGGCACTGCGACTTCGTGCGCTCCGTTGCGGCCGAACTGCCGCTCCAGGTCATCGCGGAGCTCATTGGAATTCCCGACGAGGACCGCGCAAAGGTCTTCGACTGGTCGAACCGCCTCGTGGGCTTCGACGATCCCGAGTTCCAGACCTCCCTCGACGATGGCAAGCAGGCCGCGATGGAGATGTTCATGTACGCCAACACGCTCGCCGAGGCGGGCAAGGGCAAGAGCGGCGACGACCTCGTCTCGATCCTGATGAACGGCGTCGTCGACGGCGCGAGCCTCAGCGAGCCGGAGTTCGATTCGTTCTTCCTGCTCATGGCCGTCGCCGGCAACGAGACGACGCGAAACCTCATCGCCGGGGGCCTCCTCGCGCTCATCGAGCACCCCGAGCAGCGGGCGCGCCTCCTCGCCGACCCGTCGCTCATCCCGATGGCGGTCGAGGAGATGCTTCGCTGGGTGACGCCGGTCATCCACTTCCGGCGAACGGCCACGCAGGACACCGAACTACGTGGGGTACCGATCAAGGAGAACGACAAGGTCGTCGTCTTCTACACGTCGGCCAATCGCGACGAGGACGTCTTTCCCGAACCGTTCGAGTTCGACGTCGGGCGCAATCCGAACGAGCACCTCGCGTTCGGGGTGGGGCAGCACTTCTGTCTGGGCCACAACCTCGCTCGCCTCGAGATTCGCGTCATGTTCGAGGAGCTCCTCAAACGACTGCCGGACATGGAGCTCGCGGGGCCGGTGCGACGGTTGCGCTCGAATTTCGTCAACGGCTTCAAAGAAGTCCCCGTGCGGTTCACCCCCAGCAAGACCTGAGCGCGAGGCACGGGCACGGCGTCCGTGGCCGCCGCCAACCGACCTCCGCGCGCCGGCCACGGGTGAGCCGCCCTCTGCTGCAGGGACTTGTCTTGCCGCGACTCCGGGCTACAGTCGTTCGGCTCATGGATGTGCGCGCGGATGTCGCGGTGGAGAGCGCACGACCCGCCAGCGCAAAGCGCGGAGAATCCCTGAGAAAGTGGGCGGTCCGCATCGCCGTCGGTGCGTCGATCGCCTACCTCGTCGGGCTCGTCGTCGCGGGGCTCTTGCTCCGCTTCGTCGGCGAGAGCTGGTGGATCACGACCGTCGGCCTCTACCTGCCGCGCCTCGTCCTCGGCCTCCCGCTGCCGTTCCTGGCCATCGCGCTCGTCGCGCTCCGCGCCAGGCGCTGGTTATGGACGCAGGCGGCCGCGGCGTTCGTCCTCGTCGTCCCGATCATGGGCTTCGTCCTTCCGTGGCCGCACGGGGCCGACCCGAGCGCGCCGCGGATTCGCGTCCTCAGCTACAACGTGAACTCCACGTACGGAGGCGTCGACGCCCTCGTCGACGAGGTCAACCGCTACGCTCCCGACGTCGTCTTGTTCGAGGAGGCCGCGCACGGTGAGGTCGTGGGGCCGCGCCTGCGCGAGAACTACGCGACGTTCGAGGTTGCGGGCCAGTTCATGATCGCGAGTCGCTTTCCGATCCTCTCCGAAGCAGAGCCGGACAGGATTCCCCTCAACGGCCAGATGCGCTCGCCGCGCTACACGCAGCGCGTCCTCGACACGCCGCTCGGGCCGATCGCCTTCTACATCGTCCACCCCATCTCGCCGCGCGAAGACTTCGCCGCGCTCCGCGGCCAGGGCCTGCGCCGGGAGATCAAGACCGGACGACTCTTCTCCGGCGGCGCCGCGCCGCAAATCGCGAGCAACGCGGCGCTGCGAACGCTCCAGGTCGAGTCGTTCTCCGCAGCGGCCGACCGGGAGACGATCCCCGTCGTCATCGCCGGGGACACCAACCTCCCGGGCCTGAGCAAGATCTTCGGCCGCTATCTATCGCACTACACGGACGGCTTTCGCGCCGCGGGCTGGGGCCTCGGCTACACCTATCCCAACGACCGGAAGCCCTGGATGCGCATCGACCGCATCCTCGCGAGCGACGCCCTTCGCTTCGTCGGCTTCGAGGTCGGCACGTCTTCCGCCTCCGACCACCTCTGCGTCGTCGCCGACCTGCAGCGGCGATAACCCTGAGCCCGTCGCGAGAGCCGCGGGTCAGCGGTCGGCGTGCAGGTGGGCTTCGACGAACCAGAGCCACTTGTCGACGCCGCGGGAGATCTCCGTGAAGATGTCCGCGGTGTCGGCGTCCTTGAGCTCCGCGCTCTGGTCGATCGCCTGCCGCGCGCTCTTGCCGAACGCCGCGAGCGCGGACGACAGCGCGTCGACGTGATCGCGCCCCGCGTCGCTCTTGACGGCGTACTCGCCGATGGTCGAGCGCTTCGCGACCGTGCGGGCGGTGCCCTCGGCGCGGCCGCCGAGCTGGACGACGCGCTCGGCGATCGAGTCGACGTACTCCTCGACGTCCTCGTTCACCTTGTCGAAGAGCTCGTGCAGCGCGATGAAGCTGGGACCCTTCACGTTCCAGTGCGCCTGCTTGCACTGCGTCTGAAGGTCGATGGCGTCGGCCAGACGTGCGTTGAGGAGCTCGACGAGCTTGCCACGCGAGACTTCGGACAGGTCGTTCTTCGTGGGGTACATGGGATCATCCTCTCGTGGGAGTTCGAGCATAAGCTCTGTGCGCCGGAGGGAAAGAGGCCCCCCGCCGAAAATCACGTCATATATTCCGAGTTGATGTCGACGTAGCCGCGGCTCAGGTCGCAACCCCACACCGTGGCCGAGTGCGTGCCGTGGCCGATTGTGACGTCGATCGCGATGCGCGACGACTCCTTGATACGGCGGGCGAGGGCGGCCAGATCGGTCGCGACCGGCGCGGAGCGCGAGAAGAGCACCTGACCCATCATCTGGATGACCACGTCCGTCGGCGCGAGGGCGGCGAGGCCGAGCCGCTCGTCGGGCTTTCCGATCGCCATGACGAGCCGCCCCCAGTTCGGGTCGCCGCCGTGAACCGCGGTCTTCACCAGCGGCGAGTTGACGATCTTCTTCGCCTGAAGCTTCGCGTCGCGCGCGGAGGTGTCGAGCCGCACGGTGCACTCGATCAGCTTGGTCGCCCCCTCGGACTGCGCGACGACGTCGCGAGCGAGCTTGAGCGACATCGCGCAGATCGCGTCCTCGAAGTCGAGGCGCGCCTGCGCGTCGAGCGGCGCACGGCGCGTCGAGAAGATCGCGACCGTATCGCTCGTGCTCGTGTCGGAGTCGACGCTGATGCTGTTGAAGGTGCGCTCGACGGCGCTCGCGAGGATGCTGCGGAGGGCGGGCCCGTCGAGGTCGGCGTTCGTGAAGAAGTAGACGAGCATCGTCGCCATGTGCGGCTCGATCATCCCTGCGCCCTTGGCCATCGCGCAGACGACGACGTCCCCGACGCGGACGGAGCACACCTTCGGCCCGCGATCGGTCGTGAGGATGGCGCGCGACGAATCGTCGAGCGCACCCGGGCGAAGCGCGCCCGAGATGCCGTGCACGGCCGCGCGCAGCTTCTCCATGGGCAGGGGCATCCCGATGACGCCGGTGCACGAGACGAGGAGGTCGTTCGGCTCGACGCCGATCTCTTCGGCCACCCAGCGCGCCAGCGTGCGCACGTCCTCGGCGCCGGTCGGGGTGAATACGTTCGCGTTCTTGCTGACGACGGCGAGCGCCTGCGCCCGCCCGTCGGCGAGGACTTCGCGGCCGTACTGTACGGCGTAGCTCGGGCAGAGGCTCTTCGTGAAGACGGCGGCGGCCGATCCGGGGTGTTCCATCCGCACGACGGTGAAGTCGAGGACTCCGGGGTGCTTCACCCCCGCCGCGACGGCGGCGGAACGGATGCCGGGAGGCTGGTGCGCGAGCGAGGACTCGAGGGCGACGTCCTTGCCGGTCGCGTGCGAACGAAACGAGATGACGTCGTCGGAAGGATGGCTCGAGGAGCTCGCCTCGATGTACACGTTCCAGTCGTCGAAGAGCTTGCGTTTCACGGTTCGACTCCTTGGGTTTATGGCTCTAGAGGCGTGATGTCCACGGGCTGGGCGAGCGCATACTCGATGGCGCTCGGGATGCGCGCCGGGTAGAGGCCCTTCCAGAACACGTGCCACTCCGGGAAGCGCGCGAGCCCGTCGCAGACGTTCGCGTACCAGTGGGCGATGGGGTTTTTCGCCCGCGCGCGCCAGAAGAGAATGGGGTCGTCGATGGCGACCGCGTCCCACAGGTCGCGCCCGAGCCCTTCGCCTTGCGCCTCGCGGACCACGGCGAACTTGGTCAAGTACGGCCCGAGCGGCGTGTCGCAGACGATCGCGGCGCCGCGGTAGTGCGCCTCGACGTAGACGCGAGCCACCGGGCGCTCGAGGACGGCGGGTGAGGCCGATCGCCCGAAGCTCGATGCGAGGAGCTCCGCCAGGCGGACGCCGTCGACCCCCTGCCACCCGCCGAAACGCAGGATGCGCGGGCGCCGCTTGATGAGCGTCCCGGCCCCCTTCACGGTGAAGAGCTCGCGGAACAGGTTCAGCGGAGAAGCGAGCGCGACGAAGAGCTCGTGCGACACGAGTTCGAAGAGCAGGCGGCGCGCCTGCGCGACGATGAGCTGCTGCTTGCGCGAAGCCCCCCGCAGCTGAGACGGCGGGGGAGGCTCGTCCTCGGCGAGGGCGAGCATCGGGACGAGGGCTCCGTCGTGCAGGAGGCCGCCGCGGCGGTGCAGGAAGATGAGCTTGCGCGTACGAAGGGACCCGAGCAGCGCTCCGAGGCGCGTGACGCGCTCGTCGGCCGTCGCGCCCTCGCTCGGTCCCAGGACGACGATGGGGATGATCCCGGCGCGCGCGGCGTTCGCCGTCTTCTCGTAGAGCGCGGGGTCGTCTCCCGTCAGGAGAACCGCCGATGTCGTCTCGCGCGCGAGCCGTCGCTGGATTCGCGCGGCGTAGCGGAACGCCGTGCGCGCCTCGAAGAGGCCGAGCACGACCACCGGGACGAGCCCGATGGCCGCGAGGAAGCGCAGGTCGAGGACGACCGCCTCGAGGGCGTCGCGCGCGACGTTCGACTCGATCGCGATGAGGGCGAACTGCTCCCGCGGCTCGGCGCGGAACCGCGCGAGGTAGTAGCGCGCTTCGTCCGGCCGCCCGACGCTGTCGAGGAAGCGCAGGACGACGTCGGCGGGATCGGTGGGCATTGGCTGCGCCACTCGACAGTTACACGAAGCAGCCCGGGTCGCGCCATACGCGACTCGACCCGCAGGTCAGGGTCGCAGCGCGGCCGCCGGACAGGCGACGAGCGCCTCGTCCCACACTCCGCCGGCGCAGACCTCGGCCGTGCCGCCGGGGATGTCGCACGCACCGTAGTCGCACCGTTGGCCCTCTTGCGTGCACGGGCTGCCGTACAGCGGACGCGGCGCCGGACAACCGCTCATGGGATCCTCGCAGAGCCAGACGGCCGCCGCCGACGCATCGACGGGAAAGGGCCCTGCCGGCACGCTGCACGCGCAGCGGCCTTGCGAGTAGTCGCAGATGGCGCCGTACGGAGAGCACGAGGTCATGCGCGGCACCGCCGCGAACGACGACGGACACACGCCGCCCGGCGTTCCCGGCCGGCAATCCCCGGGGGTGTGTCCGCGAAGCTGCCACCCCCCGTTGGTGCACGTCGCCTCGTCGTTGCAGCTCGGGTCGACGCTCGTTCCCCATTCGCACGTGAGACACGTGGGGGTGGTGGACGGGTCGCACGAGGGGGCGCACGCGGCGCCCTGCGCGGGAGGCGACGACGGGCACGGCGATCGGCCGGAGCCGCTGCCGCTGGTGGACCCTCCGTTGCTAGACCCTCCGCTGGTGGATCCTCCGTTGCTGGACCCTCCGCTGCTGGAGCCTCCGCTGGTGGACCCTCCGCTGCTGGACCCTCCGCTGCTGCCCGAGCTCCCGCCGCCGCCGGAGCTCGACGTGCCCCCGTCGTCGGACCCGCTGCTGACGGCCCCACCGCATGCGAGCGCTCCCAGCGCGAGAACCGTCACCGCCGCTCTTTTCATGACCGCTCCTCGCAAGCAAACTCCCGCAGGAATCCTGGAGGGATTCTCGCACATGCGGGCGGGCCCGGCTGCGGCGTTCGTTGAGAGAACGTTCCTTGACACACGAGGTGAAACACGTTTCATTCCAAGGGACGATGAAGGGGCGTAGGGACAAGATTCTCGACGTCGCCGTCGCGCTCGCGGAAGAGGGGGGTTACGACAACGTCCGGCAACGCGACGTCGCGGCCCTGGCCGGCGTCGCCCTGGGTACGCTGTACAAGAGCTTCCGCAGCAAGGAGGACATCCTCTCCGCGGCGCTCGAACGGGAGGCGGAGCTGCTCGAGCGCCGCATGGAGGCGAAACCCGCCGCGGGGTCGACGAGCGTCGAGCGGATCGAGAGCTTCTTCGGCATCGTCACGCGCGGGCTGTGCCGCAAGCCGAAGTACGCGCGCGCGGTGCTGCGCGCGATGGCCTCCGGAGAGCCCGAGGTCGCCGGGAAGGTCGCGGCGTACCAGGAGCGGATCACGGGCCTCGTCATCGCGGCGATGCGCGGCGTGGGGCGCCTCCGGTATGCGGACGCGAAGCCGGCGCCGCCCACGAGGAAAGAGGCGACCCTGGCGTTCGCGCTGCAGCGGTTCTGGTTCGCCTCGCTCGTCGGCTGGTCGGCGGGCCTCATCAGCGTCAACGACGTCGTCGACGAGGTCGCGAAGATGGGGGCCATCCTCGATCGCGGAATCGAGGAGGAGCGCGCCTCCAGGCACGCGTCCGAGCGGTCGCGATAGCCGGTCGATCCGTGTGCCAACCTGCGCCCGCGACTGGGCGACGATGCATGTGCGTCCGCGCCTACACTCGCGCAAACCGCGGGAATCGCGTCGGTTCACCGCCCTCTTCCGGGCGCAAATGCGGTGGCGTGCGGCGTGCACTTCGTAGCGCCCCGGGTGCGGTCTCGGTTTCCGCGGGGGCGCCCCGGAGGAGCACGTCATGAATCGAGCTGCACTCGCGATGGGGATTTGGGCCGCTGCAGCGTCGTTCGCCGTCATGCGAGAGCGGCAGGCCGCGGCGTGCGGCGGCTGCTTCCGCCCGCCGACGGAGACCGCCTCGGACATCACCGACGAGCGCATGCTGCTCTCGGTCTCGACGCAGCAGACGACCCTGTACGACCAGATCCAGTACACGGGGAACCCCTCCTCGTTCGCGTGGGTCATCCCGATCCACGGGACCGTCGACGTCGGGCTCAGCGCGGACGTCCTCTTCGACTCGGTCGACGCCCTCACGCAGACGACGATCCAAGCGCCGCCGCTCAACTGCCCGTTTCCGTCGGGGTGCGCCCAGAATGCGGGGCCTCAGGCGCCCGGCGCGTTCGGGGCCGCCTCGAGCGGCAGCGGCAGCAGCTCCGGCAGCGGCGTCACGGTCGTCAAGGCGCAGAACGTGGGACCGTACGCGACCGTGCAGCTCGCCACCACCGACCCGATGGCGCTCAACACCTGGCTGCTGCAGAACGGCTTCGAGATCCCGACGGCCGTGCAGCCGACGCTCGATGCGTACGTGGGCGAGGGGTTCAACTTCCTCGCGATGAAGCTCCTCCCCGGGCAGGGCGTGCAGTCGATGCGACCGGTGCGCATCACGTTCACGGGGGCGCTCCTCTCCCTCCCCTTGCGCATGGCCGCGATCGGGACGGGCGCCACCGTCGGGATCACGATCTGGGTCGTCGCCGACGGGCGCTACGAGCCGCAGAACTTCCCGTTCTTCCACATCGAGGACTCTCAGCTCGTCTGGGACTTCAGTACGAGCTCGAGCAACTACACGACGCTCCGCCAGCAGAACGAGCAGGCGCTCGGCGGCAAGGGGTGGGAGATGGAGAGCTCGATCACGCTGCAGGAGCAGAGCATCGCGAACGTCATCCTGAGCGGCGGCGTCGTGTACGGCTACGGCTACGGCGGGGGCTCCGGCGGCGGCACTCCTGCGGACGCGAGCCAGGACTACCTCCCGATCACGAACCCGGACGGAAGCGTCGCCGAGACCGCCGACCAGGTGCGAGACGACGACCTGAAGACGCTCTTCGCCGGCATCCAGGGCCCCAGCGTGCACGTCACGCGGATCCGGAGCGACATATCGCACGCGGCGATGACGACGGACTTCGTGCTGCACGCCTCGCAGGAGCAGTCGGACCTGAGCAACGTGCGGGACGTGACCCAGAGCATCAACGAGCAATGCCCGATCTACAACAACAACTGCGCGGTCGTCGGTACGGGGACGCCTGCCCAGGCCGCCGCCAGCGGCCCGCACGCCGCGAGCGGTTGCTCCGCGAGCACGCGGGGCTCGAGCGACCTGCCGGTCGGCCTCGCCGCCGTCGCGGGATTCGCCGGCTTCGCCTTCGTGCGCTCGCGCCGCCGTCAGCGCCGCGGTGACGCGCGTCGCTAGAGCCCGAGACGGGGCCGGCTAAGACGGTCCCAGCGCGACCCAGCCTCCCAGCGTGAACATCACGCCGTACTGAGTGGCCTTGTCCGCCGAGGACGGGGACGTGAGCACGACGGCGTCGAACGTCGGGCCGAGGCCGACGAAGAAGTGCGCCACCGGGTGAAAAAGGACGGGCGCGAAGGCGCCGATCGCGAGGCCGTCGGCGGAGGTCTCGCTGGCGCCCACGTCGCTGCCGTTCGATACGGGCTCGATGGTCAGGAGCGACGAGTGGCGGTAGTCGACGTTGACCTTGGGCCAGAACGAGAAGAAGTCCCCGAGGCGAAACGCATAGCCGACGCGCACGCCGGCGTTGATGCTGTCGGTGCTGGGGAGGTCGGTGACCGCGACGTGGTTCCAGAGCGCGTGCGCTCCGATCGAGAGCGAACGCCAGACGAAGTAGTCCAACGCGGGGCCCACGATGAGGGTGGTCACGGTCGCCGCGTCGCTCGTCTGGACCTGCACGCTGGCGGTCGCGTCGCTCGAGACGACGAGCTGCCCAGGGCTCGCGAACGGCGTTGCCGGCGTCTGCGCGGCGGCGGGCAATGAAAGAAAGAGGCACGACGCCACGGCGAACGTGGCCTGGACGCGGCGGTGCCGGCCGAGCATCCGCTCAGCCCTCGACGAGCGTCAGCGCGCTCCTCGGGCACCGGCCCACCGCGGTCTTCGCGCTCTCGATCCGGTCGGGCGAGGGGCGCTCGACGAGGATCTGGAGCTTGTCGCGCTCGTCGATGACGAAGAGGTCCGGCGCGACGTTCACGCAGACTCCGTTGCTCTCGCACAGCTCCCGATTGACGACGATGCGCATCTTGCCACCCTTTGGACTTGCGGTCGAGCCTCACGCCCCGAACACGAAGAGCGCGACGGTCGAGATGATGAAGTTGAGGACGATGACCGCCAGCGACGAGTTGACGACGGCGCGCGTCGTCGCCCAGCCCACGCCCTCGGATCCCCCGAACGCGCTGAGGCCACAGTACGCGCTGACGACCGGGATCGCGGCGCCGTACGCGATGCACTTGGTGATCCCGGTGATGACCTCGCCCGCGTGAACGTACGTGAGGTTGAAGAACGTGCCCGGGAGGACGCCGAAGGCGACGTACGCGGTCGCCGCGCCCGTCCAGTACATGACGAACGCCGCCCAGACGATGAGCGCGCCGGTCATGATCAGGCTCGCGAGAAATCGCGGCACAATGAGGTACTCGATGGGGTCCGCGGCGCACATCCGCAGCGCGTCGACCTGCTCGGTCACCACCATCGAGCCGATCTCCGCGGCGATGCCCGCGCCGACGCGCGTGGCGAGCATGAGCGCGCCGAGAGACGCGGCGATGTCGCGGACGATGAGCTCGAGGTACACCGCGCCGAGCATCGTGTAGTCGGGGACGATGCGCGCCTGCTGGATGCCGATCTGGTAGGTGATGATCATCCCGAGCGCGCCGAGCGTGATCGAGAGGAACGCGAGGGAGCGGTTGCCCACCTCGAACATCTGCCGCAGGACGGCGCCGCGTTCCCGCTTGCCTCGCGCCGCGTAGTACAGCGTGCGCACGAACACCGAATAGAGCTCGCGCCCACCGGCCATGAGCTCCATCGCCGCCGCGCCGAGGTCGGCCACCGCGCCGGGACGGGCGGGCGCGCGGCCTTCGCTCTCGACCCCGGCGAGCGTCATCGGGGCGCATATTACCATGGCGTAGCCCCTTGACGGGCCGAGGCCGAGTGCAGATTCTCGCAACGCGCAGGCGCACGTCGTCATGAACTCCCCCGTCGAACGTCACCCCTTTCAGGCAGAGGTCCGGCAGCTCCTGGACCTCATGGTTCACTCGCTCTACTCGAACAAGGACATCTTCCTGCGAGAGCTCGTCTCCAACGCGTCCGACGCCCTCGACAAGCTGCGCTTCGAGCGCCTGACGAACCCCGAGCTCGGCGCGGGCGGCGGCGAGCCGCAGATCCGCCTCGACGTGGACAAGCAGGCGCGAACGCTCTCGATCGTCGACGACGGCGTCGGGATGACGCGCGAGGAGGTCATCGCCAACATCGGCACGATCGCCAAGAGCGGGACGAAGGAGTTCCTCTCGGCGCTCAAGGACGCCCAGCAGAAGGAGGTCCCGCCGGAGCTCATCGGGCAGTTCGGCGTCGGCTTCTACTCGGCGTTCATGGTGGCCGACCGCGTCGTCCTCGTGACCAGGCGCGCCGGACAAGACAGGGCGACGCGATGGGAATCGGCAGGCGACGGTTCGTATTCGATCGCCGAAGACCGGCGCGACCAGAGCGGCACCACCGTGACCCTTCACCTGAAGCCCGCAGAAGAGGAGCGCGGCCTCCGGGACTACACGGACGAATCGGTGCTCGCCGACATCGTCAAACGGTATTCGGATTTCGTCGCCTACCCGATTCGAATGAAGCGCTGGAAGCCGAGCGCGGAGGGTTCGTCCGAGGTCAAGGTCTTCGAGGACGAGACCCTCAATTCGCTGAAGGCGATCTGGGACCGGCCGAAGGCCGAGGTCTCGGAGGAAGAATACCGCGAGTTCTATCGTCACATTTCGCACGACTGGACCGACCCCCTGCGCACGATCCCCATCCGCATCGAAGGGACGTTCGAGGCGCACGCGCTCCTCTATTTGCCGTCGCGCGCGCCGGTCGACCTGTACAGCCCGGAGATGAAGCGCGGCGTTCAGCTGTACGTGCGGCGCGTCTTCGTCATGGACGAGTGCCGCGATCTCTTGCCGGCTTACCTCCGCTTCGTGAAGGGCGTGGTCGACGCGCACGACTTGCCGCTGAACGTGTCGCGGGAGATCTTGCAAAAGGACCGGCAGCTCCAGGTCATTCGCAAGCAGCTGATCAAGAAGGTGCTCGGCACGCTGGAGGAGGCGAAGCGGGACCAGCGCGCGGAGTACGGTTCCTTCTGGGGCGAGTTCGGGCCGGTATTGAAGGAGGGGCTGGTGGGGTACGACACCCCGGACAAGGACAAGCTCCTCGAGCTTCTCCTCGCGCCCTCGACCGCCGGCAGCTCGGAGCTCACGTCGCTCGACGAGTACGTCGGCCGGATGAAAGAGGGGCAGGAGGCCATCTACGTTCTCACCGGCCCCAAGGAGAGCGTCGCGAAGTCGCCGCTCCTCGAGGGCTTCGTCGCGAAGGGATACGAGGTCCTCCTCTTCTCCGACCCGATCGACGAGCTGTGGCTCGAGCGCGCGCAGCGCTTCAAGGACAAACCGCTGCAGTCGATCGCGCGGGGCGACGTGAAGCTCGGCTCCGAAGACGAACGCAAGAAGGCGACCGAGACGCTCGAGGCCAAGCAGAGGGACTACGGCGACCTGCTGGCCCTTCTGAGGGTGTATCTTCAGGACGAGATCAAGGAGGTGCGGCTCTCGAGCCGGCTCACTTCGTCGCCCGTTTGCCTGGTGGGCGATACGCACGACCTGAGCCCGCGGATGCAGAAGCTCCTCGAGCAGATGGGACAGAAGCCGCAGAGAGAAAAGCGGATCCTCGAAGTGAATCCCGATCACCCGCTCGTCGGGAAGCTGCAGGCGATCTTCGCAGAGAACAAGGACGACCCCCGGCTGAAGCTCTACGCCGACCTCCTCCTCGGACAAGCGCACCTCGCCGAGTCGGGCGAGCTGCCGGATCCCTCGGCGTTCGGCAAGATGCTCACGGACGTCATGCTCCGGGGCGTATAGGGCCGGTCGAACTTGGCGTATGGTGGACCCGCCATGGGAACCCCGCTCGACGACGCCCGCTACGTGAACCTCCTCAGCTTCAAGCGCGACGGCAACGGGGTCGAGACGCCCGTCTGGGCTGCGCCCCTCGACGGGAAGATCGTCATCTACACCGGCGCGGATTCGTACAAAGTGAAGCGCATCCGGCGCAACCCGAAGGTGCGCGTCGCCCGCTGCAACGCACGCGGCAAGTTGCTCGGGCCGTGGCTCGATGGCAGCTGCGTGATCGTGGAGGACGGCGCGCATCGAGCGCGCATCATGGACGCGCTCACCCGCAAGTACGGCTGGCAGGTTCGCGTCCTCAACTTCTTCGCCGGCATCGCCGGCCGGAGAGAGAAGCGCGCGTACCTCGAGGTCACGATCGCGGCGGCGTGAGCGTCAGTTCGAGCCGATCGAAGACGCCGGCGAATCGACCGCGGGGGCGAGCGGGATGAAGAGGCGAACGGTCGTGCCCAGGCCCTGCTCGGACTCGAGGACGATCTCGCCTCCGGCCCGGCGCACGCGGTCGGCGACCAACGACAGACCCATGCCGGTGGCGCCCTCGCGCGTCGTGAAGAAGGGGTCGAGCGCGCGCGAGCGCACGGCCGGGCTCATACCGACGCCGTTGTCGATGACCTCGACGAGCGCGACGTCTTCGCGAGCCCAGAGGCGCAGCGTGATCGTTCCGCGCTGGCCGCGTTCGCGCACCGCCTGGAGAGAGTTGCTGAGCAGCGCCGAGATCGCCTGCACGATCTGCGAGCGCGGCATCGCCCCGCGGCAGGACTCGGGCGGAAGGTCGATGCGAAGCTCGGCCACGCGCTCGACGACCGCCCCGACGAGCTTGGCCACCTCCGAGACGACCACGCAAAGATCGCAGACATCGTCGAACTCGTCGGGGGCGACCAGAGAGTAGACCTGGGAGACGGCGGTCGACGCTTCTTGCAGAGCTCGCGCGAGGTCGTCCATCGTCGCGTGCAGCTCGGCGCTCGGCGGCGCCGAGGCGCGGAGCGCGACGACCCGCCGGGCTTCGGAGTCGCGCAGCTGCTCGCGCGCCGCCGTATCGCGGACGTAGGCGTCGGCGAGGCCGGTCATCGCGCCCATCGCGGTGCGCAGGACCTCGACGTTGAGCGACGCGACGGCGAGCGGGTTGGCCAGGCGGTAGCCGACGGACGCGGCGAGGAGCTCCATCGCCTTTGCGTCCTCGTCGATGGTCGACGGTGGATGCGGCCGGGCGTCTCGCCCGATCGCCCGCAGCCGAGCGCTCTCGGCTGCGGCGGTCAGGGCTTCGTGGGTGGCGGCGTTCGCGCGAAGGACCTCGTCCACCCCGAGGGCGAGCGCGCGATGCGCGTCGCGATCGTTGCTGACGATGGCGATGACCGGCCCGCGGGCCAGGGCCGCCGGAACGGCCCTGCCCAGCGTGTCGGGCGCGGCGAGCATGACGCGAACCCCGGGCGGCGCGTGCGAGACCCAAACGCACGTGTCCGGACTGACTTCGGCCGCCCACAGAACGATGACGTCGCCCACCGCACGCATTCCGTCCGAACAGCTTACGGTAGGTTCGGCCTTTGGGTAAGCCTTCAGCGCGGTTCATGTGCCGGTTTTTGCAAATGCGCGGATTGTCGCGGCGCGCGACTCCGCGGTGAACGATTCGCTGGCGTCGATTCGGATGTCCAGCACAACCGGCCGCGAGAGCCGCGCCTCGCCGCCCGCACTCGAGGGCGCCGTAAGTCGCCGCAATCGCTCGGGGTCCAGATCCGACGGTCGCCGGATCGTGACACCGACGGCGCCGAAGCCGGTGGCTACGGTGGCGAGATCCGCGAACCGGGAGGGCAGCGCCGGCGGCAATCGCCCGTAAACGCTACGGAATCCGTGGTGAATCATGTTCCAGCGCCCGTCGTTCATGACCGCGAAGATGACGCCGATGCCGCTCTCCGCGCACGTGAGCATCTCCCCTGCGTGCATCGCCATGCCGCCGTCTCCGCAGACGGCGACGACCGTCGAGTCGGGCTTCGCGAGCTTCATTCCGATGGCCGAGCCGATTCCGCTCCCCATCGACCCGAACCCGACCATGGCATGGAACCGAGAGGGATCGTCCACGCGTAGGTAGTGGAGAGCCATCGCCAGGTGCTCGCCGATGTCCGAGCACCAGATGGCCTCGGGAAACGCTTCGCTGAGCGACGCGAGAACGCGCTGAGGCTTGAGCGGAATGCTGTTCGAGAACGCGAGCTCCGACCGTGCTGACCGGCAGGACGGGACGTTGCGCGCCGGCGGGACGACGTCGGACGGCAGGGAGGAAACCATTTCCTGGAGCGCGTGGCGGGCGTCGGCGACGATGCCCAGCGTCACGGGGAAATTGCTGCCGAGCAGGAGCGGATCGCGATCGATCTGGATGGTCTCCGCCGTACCTTCGAGCGGCGCCTTCCATCCGTTGGTGGCGACATCTCCGAGCCGCGACCCGACCACGCAGACGACGTCCGGGCGTTCGGTCAGGTACTCGGTGACGGTTGGATGCTGGCCGACACCGAGGATGCCGACGTAAAGCGGATGGCTCTCGGGGAACACGCCCTTCGCGTGGCCGGTGACGACGACGGGGAGGCTCAAGCGCTCGGCGAGAGCTCGCGCCTCGGGCGCGGCGCCGCGCGCGCCGTTTCCGAGGAGCAAGAGCGGACGGCGCGCGCCGCGCAAGCGATGCGCCGCGCGCCGGCACGCGAGCGCGTCCGGAAGCAACGGACCGCCCTCGCCGAGGACGAGCCCGTGCGGCGCCGACGCGAGACCGCCGACGTCGAGAGGAACGCCGATGTATACGGGGCCGGGCCGGGGCCCGGTCGCGATCTGCCAGGCCCGCTCGGCGGTCGCGCGCGCTTGCGCCGGAGACGTGAGCGTCGTCGCCCATCGCGCCATCGAACGCACCATCGCGAGCGAGTCGAGACCCGCGGGCGATCCGTCCTGAAGCGCGCCGCGCCCCGCCGCGTGCGACGCGACCTCACCGGCGATGAAGATGACCGGCAGCTCCTCGAGCGCCGCGGCCGCCATCCCGGTGATGGCGTTGGTCAGCCCGGGACCCGAGGTCGTCAGCACGAGCGCCGGCTTGCCGGTCGCGCGCGCGTGTCCGCTCGCGGCGAACCCGGCGATGGCCTCGTGCCGCGTGGCGGTGAAGGCGATCTCGGGCACTTCGAGCAAGCCATCGAAGATAGGACTCGCAGCCCCGCCGGGTATGCCGAACGCCGCGCGAACTCCGTGCGCGGCGAAAGCCTGCAGGAGCACGGTCGCGGCCGTCGGTGGGGCAGGCGCATGCAGCAACGGCGCGAACTGCTCGTTCTGTTCGGACGGAAGGAGAGCTAATTCTTTCACGGCGAGACTCCGCGGCCCCGCAACCTCGCGCGACGCACCGCGCGCCGTGAGAGCAGCGGCGACCAGCGGGCTGAAGGCTACTAAGGTTCAGCGCGGTTGCCAGCAGGCACGGGAGACGGTTTGCCGGAGGGTCCCGCGGACAGCCCCTTCCAGTGCCTTGGTCCGCAGAACGGATGCGTACGCTTGGTTTTCCCGACACGGAAAAAGATCAGCGAGTTTGCCAACGAATGTGACTGCGACCGTTGAACGGCGAGTCGACATCGACCTCGACGCTGCCCGTGACGGAGCATGCATCGAGGACACCCTCGCACCCGCCGCGGTGTGCGGCATCTATCCAGACATATTCGTCAAAGTAGTGCAGCACGAGGTAGTTCTCTTCTCGGCGCTCGAGCCTCCAGCCCCCATAGCGATAGAACATGTCGCGCTGCCCTTCGATCCAACGGAAGACGTCCCTGGGGCTGGCGCTCAGGAGCGAGAGGAACCGCTGCGCATTGAACATCGGTGCGTAGTTGGGCATCGTGCGCCAGATCCTGCGGATCACCGATTTCGGATCCGCGGGATTGACGGCGGTCGCGCCCGCCGCCGCGTCCTCGAGGTAGTCCCGGAGCGAATACATGCGGAAGAACCAGGTGGACCGAACCGGCGTAAGGCGGCGGTACGTCGCAACGGCGGCGGGGCCGTGCCGAGCCACTTCGTCTGCCGTCATCTTAAAGATGAACCCTCGGATCTGCGCGCTGGACGGGACCTGCGTGAGACGACGGTCCAGATCCAGGAGCTCGCGCGCCCGACCGACGTCCACTCGGTGATCCATCTGAGGAGCCAAGTTCACGATGGAGAAACGATAACCCAGCCCCCCAGCCCGCTGCAGTCTTTTTGCGCCGAGCGGCACGACCCTGCAGCGAAAGGACGGGACTTGGACGTGGCGCGCAGGCCGCCGCGCATTCGATGCGCTCGAGGCCCCGTCCGTTTCCACTTTCGATCGTGTGTGGTAGTCGAGGCGGAGTGACGCGTCCGCCGGGGCCCATCGAGCAGTACGCTTGGCCCGAGGAGCTGGATGGCCACGTGGTAACGCCGGGGCCCTCCCCGCGTCTTCACGGATACGACGTCGAAGGCGACCTCGCAATCCACTACCGTTTCGCAGATGTTGCGCTTCTGGTGCTCATCGGTGAGGTCCCCTCGGACGAACAGGCCGCGGCTTTCGATGTGGCGATGACGTTCCTCGCGCCTCTTTCGATCGCGGAGGCGCCCGCGCATGCGGCCGCGCTCTCGAACCTCTGCGGAGCGCCGTCGACCGGAGTGTTCGGCGTCGCCGCGGTTGCGGCTGCCGAGCGTGCTCGGGCGCTCCTTGGAGAGTCGCCAGCATTGTTGGACTTGCTCGGTTCGCCGAGCGAGACCGTCGACGCGTCGCTGACGGCCTCCTCCGACGAAGAGCATCAGTCGGTACAACGTCTGCGCGAAGCGCTGGCGCGGCGCGGCGTACGCGTACCTGCGCTGGACCGCCCCTTGTCGCGCCGGGCCGCGCTCGTCGCGACGCTCTTCTTTGCCGGGCTCACGCGACCCGCACAACTCGAAGCTGCGCTGGTCCTCGCTTCCCTGCCCGCCGTGATCGCAGAAGCGCACCACCATACGCCAGGGGCTTTCGCCGGATACCCGATGCAGCTGCCCCCTTTCGAGTACGAGGATCCGTGAACCAGGCGCCGGTAGAACCGATTCGCACGCACGTTGCCCACGCGGAATGGGGCGTAAACCGCTACTTCGGTTTTGCCGTACCCGATCTCTTGCGGCGTGAAGAGTCTCTGGCGGGGCTACTGGCACTCGCGGTACGCGGACGCCCGCTCTCCCTGGATGAACAACGTGTCGTCGATGACATTGCGGTCGCGATGACCCTTGCCGATCCCCGCGTTTGGCCACTCAAGCTAGCCCGGCTCGTTTCCAGCTACGGAAGGTGCCTGCCCGGACTCGCGGCCGGCCTTCTCTGCCTCGAAGAGGCCCGCATCGGCCCGTGGACTTTCGGCGCCGCCGCGGACCTCTTGCAGTCGTTGAGCGAAGAAGCAGGAGAGCCGACGGTTGCCGCCATGCTGGCGCCGGTGCAACGCTTGTTGGGCGGAAGACGGCACCTACCGGGGTTCCTGGTTCCGTTCCGGCCGCGCTGCGAGCGCCTGCAGCTCCTTCGGGAAGCCGTGATCGCACGCAGACGTCACGAGCTGCCGTGGTGGGCCGCGATGGAGGCGTTCATCGCGGCCGTACGCCAGCTCGAAGGTCCGGAGCCCAACGTGGGAATCGGCGCCGCCGCCGCGTGCCTCGATCTCGGGTTCACCTCGCGCGAAATCGCCATTCTGGCGACCGGCCTCGCTCAGACCGAGTTTCTTTCGAATGCCGCGGAGGGCTCTCGCCAGCGCGCCCCGGTCCTTCAGCGGCTACCCGACGATCGCGTACGTTACGTGGGAGCGCCGCCCCGAATGACACCGAGGGCCCAAGTCGGTGCTGCCAAACGGCGCGACGAGCTGGAGAAACGATAGAACTTCCGGTGCGGGGCTCCGGACCCGGCTACGGCTTGGGATCGGGTCGAACGCCCGCCACACGGAACGCGTGCAACAGGGCAGAGCGTGACCGCACGCCGATCTTTGCGGCCGCACGAGCCAGGAGGACGCGTACTGTCGACGGAGCCAACCCGAGCTGGAACGCGATGACCTTGTTTTCGTCCCCGCGCAGCGCCCGCAGGACGACGTCGCGTTCTCGCCTACTGAGAAGCTCGAGGCTCGAGGCTTTGGGCCGGTTGTCGACCGCCAGGAGGAAAGTCTTGCCGTCGCTCTCGAAGTGATCCAGCAGCGTCCAGCGCTCGGCGACGACGCTCTTCCATTCCTTGATGGCCTTGCGCGGCTGTTGATTTCGCCTTGGCCCTCGGGCGACGTCCATCGCTCGGGCGGCCCGGACCAGTGCACACTGCCTGTCCGAATCGCGGGCGGGGCCTTCGGCGTGTTCGACCCGACGGTCGGCCGTGATTACTGCCTCCGCCTGTTCCGGCGAGACACGAGCTTGTGCGTGCTTTTGGCGCAAACGATGCGCCGCCGCGAGGTGCCTCCCGAGACGCGTCAACGTGATTTGTAGTTCGTCGGTGAGAGAAACTCGCGCGGAATGCGGGCTTCCCAGCCAGCACCCTTGCCCGTCGGGCTCTATGACGTTCAACTGCAATGAGTCCGCAAGCCCGGCTGCCTGGGCAGCGCCGCTACGGAAGGTCGAGATCTCGGACCATCCGCGAACGTCCGCGCCCAGGTACACGGTTCGATTGAGGAAGCTGTCTGCTACGTACGTTGGTGGAAGCGCCTCCGTCCCGTCAAAGAGGACGCGTTGGAGTTCATCAGGAACGTCACACACGAGCATGTGGCTAGGAATCCACGAACATGGGTCCGCGCACTGATAAAGCGCGCCGGCGATGCCCAGGCCTTGGCGGTCGAGCAGCGGTCGCATTTTCTCCACCGCTACACGAAGCCACTCGTCATCGGTCAGGTCCGGGGCATAGAGTGCCTCGACGATTCCGACTAAGTCGTGAGTGCCTGAGCGCACGACGTACGCAAGGTACAAGAGCCGGGTTGGACGTCAACGTTTGGACCGTCGCGCGATGGTGCCAAGTCGATGCCTGCCCGGGCACGCGCCAGCGGGCGCCATCGCCAGGGCGACGACGGCGTAGCCGTCGAAGGTTCTCTACGCTGCCTCGCGACGGCGTCACTCCTCTCGCGCAGTCACTGCCTTCCCGAGCGTTAATACCCAGCGAATCAAGGATGCCTGCCGACGGGGAGACGCCGTTTTCGTTCGTCGAGATCTGATCCCATCCTCGCAGGTTCTAGCCCAAATTCACGCTCTGGTTGAGGAAGGCATCCGCAACGAACTCGGGCCTGAGGTCCTGCATACCCTCGAAGAGCGGCTTTTGCAGGCCACGGGAACGTCGCAGAGAATCGTTTGCGTAACCGTGAAGGAGCAAGGGTCAGGGCAGCTGTACATCCCGCCAACGATGCCGAGGCGAAATTCGTCGATCACCGGCTGCAGCTTCTCCGCCGCGAGTTGCAACCAGCGGTGGTCCGGAAGATCTCGCGCGTACAGCGTTTCGACGACCCCAACCAAGTCGTAAGTGCTGCCGCTCACTTCCGCGCAGGCTAAGGTGAGGTAGGTCGCGCGTCAAACGGGCTGACCTCGCGACAATCATTCCTCTCGCGCACTCACTGCCATCCTGAGCAATTCCTTCCGCGAGCGCGCCCCGACTTTCGCCGCCGCACGCGCCAGGAGCACGCGAACCGTCGAATGCGCAAGGCCCAGTTCCGTGGCGATTTCCTTGTTGGTGCGGGCGTCGTCCCGGGCCGTGTTGAAATCGGGTGGCGGCTGACATCGAACTACGCGGCCTCCACCGCGGCGTCAACGGCTTTGGAGCCGCCGAGCGTTGCGTCATGAGCACGAAGAGCGGCGAC
>Ga0102924_1001345_pt1 | contig 28773 bp, 22 predicted proteins | sample PaiPotPPM11metaG_FD_80116 | JGI IMG/M metagenome (GOLD analysis project Ga0102924, IMG submission 80116) | Iron sulfur acid spring bacterial and archeal communities from Banff, Canada, to study Microbial Dark Matter (Phase II) - Paint Pots PPM... ... | reverse complement strand
CTGGCGCACGGATGTGACGCCGGAGAGCAAGACAACAGTTCCCTGATAATGAGTAAGCAAAGCGGCGATAGAATCCGGCATGGCAAACGTGCCTGGCCCCTCGGTCAGCAAGAGCGTCAACGACGGCAGGCGCGACTGAATCGCTTCCGCGCTGTTGCTGTGCAGCAGTTCAATGACGTCGGCATTAAGGAAGCCTTCCAGGTCGGGGAGGGAGATGCTGCTGGCAACGACGCCCACCACGCCAGAAACTACAGCCTGGCGCAAGAACGCGAGGTTGATAGGGCCAGGAACAACCAGAATGGCGCCCGGAGGAATGGCAAATGCCGCGTCCTGAGCGGCCGCGGGTTGCCATATGGTGAGGATGCCAGCTACCTGATTGCCCACGCCAAGTGAGCCGCGCACCACGGCAGCGCGCCCTTCAATGACCACGCCGCCGCGCGGCGTAATCTCCATGACGCGCCCGCGCAAGCCCGCGGGTACAACTTCGTTCTCTTGCCGGGCATCCATACCGACAGATTGTGACGAGCTGCCCGCCATTGCCTGCGCCGCAATATCGCGTTCCAGGCGCATCACCGGCTGATCTGGAGACACGTTCTGGCCCGGCGCGACGAGCGGAGTTACGCTCGCCAGACGCCCACCGGGCCACCGCTCACGCCTGACCTGTGTTTGCGCGATTACCGACCATCCCATCATGGCGAATACCTCCCACTCCCATCTTCACGCTCCCATCGCCTGCATCCATTGCAGCAAGCGCGCCTGCCGTTCTCTGGTATCTTCGGGCAGAATCAGGGGTCTGCCGCGCGCATCGATAATCAGGCCAACCAGGCCGCCATCGATCTCTTCCGCCGCTTTGGCGCGTTCGCCGGGTCCCAGCCCGACATCCACACGCGGCGCGGGAAAGAGCGAGAGCAAAGCCTGCTCACTCGGTCGCAGCGGGATAACCTCGATAGAACCGCCGCGTACATCGACCGTCACCTGCCGCCCGCTCGTATACTCGACGCCCACGCGGAGCGCAACCTCGCCCGGCGGGATATCGCCGTAGGGAACAACACAGGTGCCAAGCCGCATCGTCACCGCGTCGTTTTCATTGACCTGCACCGCCGCGACGGGCGCGACGGTCGCCACCGCGCCAAGCTGGGGAATGAGCATCGAGCGATCCAGGACCAGCGATGTGACCCCCTGCGGCTGCAGCGCGTCGAGCAGAACCAGAGCCGCCTGCCCATATTTGGGGGCATGAGAAAGGATGCCGCCTGTACCCAGGATCAGATCGGGATGAATCCAGCCAAAACCGCGTTCATTGGCCGCCTCGACGGTTAAGATCAGCGCCTCGCGCGCAAAGGCATAGCCAATTTGCAAATCGCGAACGGTCGTCGGCAACGCCTGAGCGTGCAGCGAGCGATTGACGACGTACTGGCGCAATTCATCTTCAGTGATAGAGAAAGGCAACCAGCGCTCGATACGTCCGCGACCGACGCGCTGCAAGATATTGCCGATAGTGGAGCCAACGCCGGCGCCGCAATTGACCATGGGGATGAAATCGCCGTTCTCGCCCGCCTGCATCAAAATCGTCGTCGAAGCGCCGATATCCACCGCCGTTACGTTCATCGCGTAATGCTGGGCCAGAAAGCGTACCAGGCTGCTGATCGAATTGGCGGTCACAACCGGGCTGGTGGCCGACCACTCGCACAGACGCTTATAACCGGGGATAAGCGGGAGGATATCCTGTTCATAGATTTCGCCGACTGCCATACTGATAGAGGCAAGATCAGCTTGCGAGGTAAGCGGCTCAGCGCGTTTCACCTCGGCAACATCGCGCAGCATACCCTGCACCGCCTCAACATATTGCGAAGCGCCTGCATAAATCACCGCACAGGCTTGCTCTTCCATGCCCTGGCGGGCGGTTTCCTGGACGGCGTTGACCAATAGTTGACAGGCTTCCTGGAGCGGAGCCGGGCCAGCGGGAGGCTCAGCCATGCCCACAATCAGAGCCACATCCGGTTGTATTTCGCGGAAGGTTTCTACCTGACGCTGCCACTCCAGAGCCACTCGTTCGGATGTCCAGGCGCTCGATCCGCCGCCGTGGGCCGCGCCGACCGCCACAGGTTCAGGCAGCGGCGCGGATGTCGCCAGAAAAGATGGCGAGGGCATGGAATGGGGTTCCGCGTACAGGCCCGCCACAGCCTGAGCTACGAGTTGCTCTCGTTCCGCGCTGACTGAGCCCAGGACCATCATGCGCATCGGCCCCCCGGCGCTGGCAGTGGCGACTAAGACGTCAACGCCATCGCCATCGGCCTGCTCAGGCGTAATGAGCCGTCCATCCGCGATAAAGCGGCGTCCGGTGATAAACTCAATGGCGTTGATCGCCTGGATGATTCCTTTCGTCACGTCTTCGTAGGGAGACGCGATCGTCGTCGGCGCTTCTTTACGCGCCATCAAGCGATACTGGCCCTCGACCAGGCCCAGCAGCGAGACCTTTGTATAAACAGCGCCGCAATCGGCCACCAGGATGGAGCTGACCGGAGAAGGGATCGCGTTGTTAGCAGGGCTGGAGCCTTGTCCTCCCCCCGATTGAGGTTCTGAGTCCATAGATGTATTTATCTCCTCAATGACTAATTACGGGACAGCCAATCGCGCAGGGCATCAAAAATGCTGCGCCTGGCTGGTTTTGCTGGTTTCGCTGGTTCTCTCGCGGCGAACGGCTCCGCTTGCATCCCTGGACCCGTTCCTGGGAAAGAGAGCATTCCTCCGGGCTGCATATTCTTGTTCATATCCCCCTGATAGCCTACAGGCGGCTGACCGGAAGACGGCGGCATGGGGTAAGCTGGATACGCGCCCATACCTTGCCCAGGCGCATTGCCTCGCGGCGGCTGCATCCCCTGGACGAACGGCGCTGGAGCCGCGCCATTCACCGGCTGCGGCGGAGCGGAAATCGGCCCTTGCCCTGGAGCAGGAAAGAAGGGAGCCGCCGACGCCACGCCTAAGACGGAGCTAAAGACATTCGCGGCAACGGCGCTATCCTCTTGTGGCCCAATGCCCATATCACTGCGCGGGCGGCTCGGCACGCGCATATTCTCCGCGCGGCCTGGGCCGCTAAAAGGCGCGCGACCGGCGGCCATTCCTGGCTGCTGCGGCGCATTTGGATAACGCTGCTGCTCTTCGGCTGAGCGCAGCCAATCGGGAAGAGCGTTCATATCGATCAGCGAATTAGCAGCCAACCCATTGCCGGGCTCCGGTGGTTGCTCATACATGTTCTGGCCCGGCATGGCTGATCCGGCAGGCGGCGGGCCGTTGAAAGCTGGACCCTGCTGCATTGGCCCCGCTTGAGCCGACTGGACCGGAGGGTTCGGCGGGAAAGAAGGCGGGCGGGCAGGCGGTTGTTGCTGTCCGGCGTCACGCATCCACGGCGGTAACGCGCTGGCATCGAGCAACGACGACGCGGAGAAACGCTCGCCCTGCGCTGGAACGCCAGATCCAGGTTGATTGGTCATCCACGGCGGCAACGCTTGTGGATCAATAAGATCGCTGCCCGCGATTGGCCCTTGCGGCATATTGGGCATCGGTTGAGAGGGCTGGAGCGGCGCTGAAGGAGCCGACGGCGACGTGGAAGCAGGCGGCATCGTTCTCATCCAATTTGGCAGCGACTCCTGTTGAATCAAGCTCGACGCGGCAATATTATCCTGCGGTGTGCGCGGCCCCGTGCCTTGCGCCTCACGCAGCCAGGAAGGCAAAGACTGCTCATCGATCAGTGAGTTGGCCGACATGTTCGCCTGCATATACACCCCATCAGTGTTTGGCGCGGGCGTTGACGCCGGGCGCGGCGCGGGGAACGAGCCGGGAGGCGTCGCATCTCCGCTCTCCAACGCGCCGGAGCGCATCCAATCTGGAACTGCTTCCTCATTTGGCATGTTCACCGCGGAGAAAGGCGCGGACAAGGGCGCCGGCGCTGGGCGGCGATCCGCTCGCAATGTTTCTAACCAGGCAGGTAGAACAGGTTGATCCTGATTTCCCTTTCCCGGAATCCCATCTATAGGCGTACCACACTTCTGACAACTTGCTAATCCTGCCGGAACTCCCGCTCCACAGCGACTACATGTGATCATGTCGATTCCTCACTTTCGCCAGCTTCGACACCGAAATCTATTTCGCACTGAAGTTTATCACTCTGTCCTGAATATGACAATGACCTACAAACATCTTAACATACGATGGTATGATACAATACATGGGATATTTACCATCCCAAAAGTACTAGACGACAAAAGAAACTTCCTTACAATAGAACTAGCTACAGCATCGTTCTGTAACAATCTTCGCCCGAAATTCTTACAAAAACGCTTACAAGGAATGAAAATGATCCGGAACGTGACACGCAATCATACGCTGCCTCGCCTATCGCTCGGATTGCTGTTCAGCGCGGGCGTGGCATGGCTGGCTTACCGACGCCGCTCATTAAATAAGAGCGGCGCCGCGGGGGCGATCATCACTGGAACGGCAACAGTCGGACTGGGCGGTTGGTCATGGGGGCTGGCGCTGGTTTTTTTCTTTGTCTCGTCAAGCGCCTTCTCGCATTATCGCGAGCGGGAAAAGGCGCGCATCGCCGATGATAAGTTCAGCAAGGGATCGCAGCGCGACATCGCCCAGGCGGCGGCCAACGGCGGATTAGCAACGCTGCTGGCGGTGTGGCATGGCATGACAACCTCGCCGGAACAGCGCGATCTCCTCCAGACAGCCTACGCGGGCGCGCTGGCGGCGGCAACGGCGGACACCTGGGCGACCGAACTGGGCGTACTCAGCAGCGAGCCGCCGCGCTCTATCATTACCGGCAAGCCGGTGGCTCCCGGCACCTCCGGCGGCGTCACGCGGCGCGGCATGGCGGCGGCGGCGCTCGGCGCGCTGGCGCTCGGCATGGCCTTCTGGGCATTGGAGGGCTTCCGCCGCTCGCTGGCGTGGCTGCCGCTGATCGCCTGCCTCGCGGGTCTGCTGGGCAGTATAGCCGACAGCCTGCTGGGCGCGACATTGCAAAGTGTACGCTACTGCCCAACCTGCCAGACGGAAACCGAGCGGCGCGTCCATAACTGCGGGACAACGACGATCCCCTTGCGCGGCATACGCTGGCTCAACAACGACGGCGTGAACTTCATCGCCACGCTCACCGGCAGCCTGACGGCGCTCGTTTTACGGCAGATCATCCGTGTGCGGAAACCTCTCAATCCGTAGGGGCGCGGGCTTGCCCCGCCCAGGCGAAGGTATGTGATCAACAATGCACCGTTTTTGGGCGGGGCAAGCCCGCGCCCCTACGGATTTGGGGCATCGCGCGCGTTATGTATGTTACACGAATAGCAAGGAATCGCGCGTGTTATATATGCAACACGAATAACAAGGAGAAGTATATGAACACTATCGTTTCACGTTTCATTTCGCCGCGCTGGCGACCGGGAGCGGCGGCAGTGGCAGGGACACTGGCGACGGCGGCGTATAGCGTCGCCATGGAAGGGGATATCGTAATTACCGGAAATCGCTTTAGTGATGTGCGTTTCATACAAGGTTTGATGGGCAAAAAAGCTAGCAAGCAGCGCAAATCTTTCGCTCTGGCCTGGCTGCTGCATTTTCTGAATGGCATCGCTCTGGCAGAGGTCTACGCCGCCGCGGTCAAACGCTTCTTGCCCGGCCCAAACTGGCTGAAAGGGGCTATCTTCGGCGAGATCTTCGTCATAGCAGTCTGGCCGTTGACGCCCCTCGCGGACAAGTATCACCCGTTGATCAAAGATGGCGCATTGCCGCCGCTTGCCAATCGCACAGCATTTCTTCAGAATATCGGGCGGCACCTGATCTTCGGGCTGGTATTGGGATGGCTGTACAAGGAGTAAACGAATAAAAAGTTGCCCGTGGACGGAGCAACCTCTGTCCACGGGCAACTTTTTATTCGTTTATACGAGGTTGCGCACCCAGCCGCCGATGACGGGCAGGCTATAATCTTCGCGCACAAATGCCATGACCATGAGCCAGACCCAGAGGATAATCGTTACCCACAAGAGACCAGTGGCAACCAGGCTCAGGGCCGTCCCGGTCAACCAACCCAGCAGAGGAATCCAGCCCACGATTGCTCCCAAAAGCCCTCTCAGCAGGGTAACGCCGAACATCAGGATCGAGAGTAGCCCGAAGGTGATCATTGATTGCGCCGCGTGCCAGCGCACGCTGCGATTCTTCTCCAGGAAGAAGAAGATAATTCCTGTAACCCAACCGAGCGAATACGTCAGAACACGCTCCAGGCGCGCGCTCATTCCGAGCGTTGTCATTTGATTCATCATGCATGTGCCTCACTTTTGCTGATCAGTTCTCTAACCCATTATTTTTATCTGGGATATTCTATGATCTATACGCGCATCGCTGTGACCGGTTGCAAGTTTCGCCAGGAGTGTTTACCAGGGCGCAATGAATTGCCCCACAATGAGCCAGGGCGAGGCAAGCCTGCGCCCCTACGAATTGGGCCAGCCTTCTTCGCCGATGAGCCAGGGCGAGGCAAGCCTGCGCCCCTACGAGTTGGGCCAGCCTTCTTCGCCAATGAGCGGAACGAAGACGCAACCGCCCAGAGAGCGAGTCTCCGGCCCCCACGGGGCGCGGCGCACCAGCATTAAATCCTGCCGATCAGGCCCGCCAATGGGAATGACCAGAATGCCCCATATTTCCAGTTGCTCATACAACTGCCGCGGGAGGTCAGGCGCGGCGGCTGTGACGATGATACGGTCGTAAGGAGCAGCATCAGGCCAGCCTTTCGATCCATCGCCGACGTAGAGGGAGACGTTGGTCAGTTTGAGCTGTAGTAGATGGAGCGCTGCCTGATAAGCCAGTTGCTGGAAGCGCTCGACGCTGTAGATATGAGCAGCCAGGCGCGCCAGCACCGCCGTCTGGTAACCGGAGCCGGTTCCGATCTCTAAGACGCGCTCGCTGCCCTTGAGGAATAACGCCTGCGTCATGATTGCCACCATCAATGGCTGCGAAATCGTCTGGCCCATGTCTATAGGAAGCGCACGGTCTTCGTAGGCCAGGGCATATTGATCCGCGCCGACGAACGTCTCGCGCGGCGTCGCCAGGATCGCGGCCAGGACGCGCTCATCCTGGATGCCAGACTCGCGTAACGAAACAATGAGTTGCTGGCGCTGCGCTTCCATATCGTTCGTCATACCAGTCCACCCGTTATTTGCTGAAAGAGTTGTGAACGCGGGATTTCTTACCTACAGTGTAAGGTGTAGAGATAACAGCGTCAAGTGAACTATGGCAAACAAAAAGAGGACCGCCGTAAAAAGCGTTCCTCTAAAATGTAACAGGTCTGGATGGGCGCTACTGGGCTCGAACCAGTGACCTCTTCGGTGTGAACGAAGCGCTCTTCCGCTGAGCTAAGCGCCCCTATCTTTGATAGCAGCAACTATAGCATTGTACCGGCAAAATGTCAAGCGCGGTTGCACGCAGGCTCTCCGTCCTTGAGGGGGAATCCCGTAGGGGCGTGGGCTTGCCCCGCCCCAAAAAGGTGGATTGTCAGGCCAGGGCGGGGCAAGCCCACGCCCCTACGGGATTCCGGCGGATTTCCCCCGCCAGGATGGAGAACCTGCACGCAAACATCCGGCGCGGGCCGGATGTTTGCGTAGGGGCCAGATTGATCGCGCCCCGCAGTGAGCGCCACAGAGGCACGCATAACCCATCCCCGACCCCACCGGGCGCGCTAAATCTGGCCCCTACGCACTCGCCATCGCTGCGCTCGGCCTGACAAGGCATTGACAAGCAGGCCAAAAGCATGTTACCATAAGATTGTTACATAGTGTAACAAAGTTTTTTCTAACCAGTATTTCAGCGAGGAGGGAGTTATGGCGCTTCTACAGCAGCAAAACAGATTTGGTCGGCTACGGAAAGACGCAATCAGCGTCATTGGGGCCGTCGCGCTGGCGATGGCGTTCATGGGACCGGCAACCAGCGTATTTTTCAACACCGCGCCGGCGGCCAGCGGAGCGGGCTACGCGCTCCCGTTCGCGCTGATCCTGGCTTTGATCGTGTCCGTTCTGGTGGCGTCAGCCATTGGAGCCTTCGCGCAGAAAATCCCCACCGCCGGGTTTGCCTACACGTTCAACACGCACGGCTTCGGGAAGCGCGGCGGCTTCCTGTCCGGCTGGATTCTCGTGTTCTCTTACGCGATGGTCGGGCCAATGCTGCTTTCCGCCATTGGCGCGCTCGCCGAAGCATTCGTCCAGAGCGTCGTACATGTCGATATCCCCTGGTGGGTCTTCACGGTTGTCTTTGCCGTCCTCGTGTGGGGTATCGGCGTGTTAGGCGTCAGCCGCACCGCTACGACGGCCCTCATCTTCCTGGCCTTAGAAGTTGGGGTGATGCTTTCCCTGTTCTTGACGATCCTGGTCAAGGGCGGCGCGCAGGGGATTTCGCTGCAGCCATTCAATCCTCTGCATTCGTTCGGCGGCTTCTCCGGACTGGGCATCGGCCTGCTGTGGGGCATTCTCTACTTCGTCGGCTTTGAGTCCGCCGGGACATTGGGTGAAGAGACGCGCAACGCGAAACGCAGCATTCCGGTCGCGCTCTTCACCGCCGTCGCCGTGATCGGCGTCTTCTACGTCCTTTCCGCCTGGGTAGCCGCGGTAGGCTACGGCAGCAGCCATGTCCACACATTTGTCAATGATGGCACGCCCTGGATTACCCTGACGCAGACGTATTGGGGATCGGGCCTCGTCTGGCTCGTCTCACTGACCGTGTTGAACAGCATTTTCGCCAACCTGGTGTCGGGCATCAATGCCACCGTGCGCGTATTGTTCGCGATGGGACGCGAGGGACTGGTCTCGCGCAATCTTGGCAAAACGACCGGACATGGTAATCCGTCGATCGCCTTGACGGCATATATGATCTTTGCCCTGGCGTTCGCCCTGCTCGGCAGCATTCTGTGGACGCCGCTGGGAGCTTACGGCTTTTTCGGAACGGTCCTGGGTCTGGGCATTGTGATTACCTACATCCTGATCAACCTTGCCCTGATCATCTTCTACCGCCGCAACTATCCCGCCGAGTTCTCCATCGTGCGCCACGGCATCCTGCCAGTGATCGCGAGCCTGCTGATGCTGCTGCCGATCTACGGACTGCTCTGGCCCATTCCAGCCTATCCCAATAACCTCGTGCCGTACATTATGCTGGCGTGGATCGTCATCGGCGTCGTTTATCTCGTCTTCATCACGCGGCGAAGACCGCAGTTGCTCGACACAATGGGGCGCGTTATGGCGGATGAGACGCCGGAGATGGGCGAGCGGCAACCGGCGGCTGGTACGGCGCTGGCCGAGTAAGACGACCGCAAAGGAGGCAAGAGATGTACTTACAACGCCTGATCGAACGCAATCCGCGACTGCTTGAAGCCGCGCTCGCGCTGCACCAGGAAGGACGCATTCCGCCCAATACGTGGGTGATTGATCTTGACATGATCGTCGAGAACGCGCGCGCGCTGGCCGCCGAAGCCAATCGACTCGGCCTGACAACCTATCTCATGAGCAAACAATACGGGCGCAATCCTTACGTCAGCGCGCTGGCGCTGGCACAGGGGTTGCACAAGCTGGTAGCCGTTGACGCGGCCTGCTCGCTGATGGCGCGCCGCTACGGCATTCCCGTCGGACACATGGGCCACCTCAACCAGCTTCCCCGGCACCTGGTTCCAGCAATGGTAGCGATGCGTCCCGAAGTGATCACCATCTACAACGTTGAACACGCGCGCTGGATCGACAGCGCCGCCGCCGACCTGGGCATCGTCCAGGACTTGCTGATTCGCGTCTATGCTCCGGGAGACATCTTCTTCGATGGGCAGGAAGGCGGTTTGCGCGAGGAAGATGTGCCAGCCGTGGTCAAGGCGCTGGCAAGCCTGCATCATGTGCGGCTCGTCGGCGTCACAGCCTTCCCGTGCGTGAGCTACAATCACCGGCCCGGCGAAACGGCCGCTATTACGCCGAATATGCGGACGGTGCTGCGCGTCGCGGCGACGCTGCGCGAGCTGGGTATCGAGGTCAGGCAGATCAACGCGCCCGGCAACACATCGGCCATCGTCATGCCGCTGCTGGCGCAGCATGGAGCAACGCATGTCGAACCCGGCCACGGCCTGCTCGGCACAACGCCGAACCACGCCTATAACGGCGGCCTGCCGGAGAAGCCAGCCTACACCTATGTCACCGAAATCTCTCATCACGTCGGCGACCGCGCCTATGCCTATGGCGGCGGCCTGTTCCACGACGGCTACCTGCCAGACGCGCCGCTCGATGCCCTGGTCGGCTCGACCTGGAGCGAGGCGCGCGAAAATCACGCGGGCTACCTGCACGCAATCGAGCAGATCATCGACTATCACATGGTGTTGGAGCCGGGTCGGCGCTGTCGCGTCGGTGATAGCGTTCTGCTTCTCTATCGCACGCAGATGCAGATGACGCGCTCGTACATCGCGCCAGTCTCCGGCCTGTCGGGCAAACATCCGCTCAAACTGCACTACCTGTTCGACCATGCCAGTACCGCGCTCGACGATCAGTTTGACCCGATCGATCCCGCCGCGGTGCGCCAGGATATCGCGGCATTGCTAGCGCAGTATGCATGATGCATAATGTATGGGGCGCAATGAAATGCGCCTCATACATAAAAGATGGGAAGACGCTGAGCATGGGGCAAACAGTAACTGCTACTCCTGAATTGAAAGTTATCTCGAATCGTCGGTTGGCATTGCAGGTGATTCGCGAAGAAGGGCCGATCTCGCGTGCCGAGATCGCGCGGCGCTTGCAGCTTTCGCGCCCGACGGCCTCGCGTATCGTTGACTCGCTGGAACAGGCAGGGTTGATCGTCTCCACGGGCAAATCGGAGCCGACGGGCGGTCGCCTGGGAGAGATGTATAGCTTTCGCGGCGAGGCCGGGTTCGTACTGGGCATCGAGCTGGGTACACGCGAGGCGCGTATCGCCCTGGCAAAGTTAAACGGCGAGATCGTGCAGCGCACCACGCGCGCTCTCGCGTTGGAGACGCGCCAGAGCGTGCTGCCGCAGCTCAGTCTGTTTATGAAAGAGGCGATCAAGCAGTTTTCGGGCAATCCCGCGAGCATTCTGGCTATTGGCGTGGCTGTACCGGGCGTGGTGCATAGCGCGCCAGTCTCCGGCTATGTCGATGCCGCCAAAGTGTTCCCGGGCCTCAATGATCGACCGCTGCGCAGCGAGCTGGAACGACTTTTTCGCGTGCCGGTGACGATGGATAACGACGTCAATCTCGCTGCTATTGGCGAGAGCCAATTTGGCTGCGCTCAGGGACATCGCAACATCGTCTACCTCTTTGTGGGGCGCGGCATCGGCGCTGGCCTCGTGCTGGATGGGCGGCTCTTTCAGGGAAGCACACAGGCGGCAGGCGAGGTCGGGAATATGGTGGTTGACCGCGCCAACCTGCACCGCAATTTCGGCAAGCGCGGCTGCCTGGAGTCGATAGCCGGCATGGATCAACTGGTCGCGGAGTCGCAAGCGGCTGGCTACGCTTCGCCTGAGCAGTGCTGCGAGCGCGCGTTTGCAGGGGAAACGACGGCGCAATCGATCATCGCAGTAATGAACGAATATTTGGCGTCGGCCATGATCAACCTCGTGGCCGTACTTGACCCGGAGATGGTCGTGTTAGGCGGCGATCTCTGCGAATTGCCGCACGCGGAAGCGTTGTTCGCCCAACCTCTCGAAGCGATCACGCGGAAGCAACTGGGCAACGCGCCGCCGGTACGCCTGTCCAGCCTGTTGGGAGACGCCGCGCTCTACGGCGCTGTGCAGGCCGCCATCGGCGCGGCCATGCATATCGCGGGCAGCAACGGCTTTACGGCTGATGTTCCGCTTGCTTGAGCGGCTTATGCAAAACGAAGATGCCGACGCAATAGGAAGGTCATCCGAACGTCTCCCTTTGTGTTATATCGCCGCTGCCACCGCCGCCTGGCGGCGCAATAGCCAGGTCGAGATCGCTACTAAGACAATAGTACAGCCTGCAATGACGCCAATATCGAGGAACGTATTTCCCCATGTTTCCTGGTTATGGATGGCATTATAGACGCCATCAACGATATAGTATGTTGGTATTATTCTGAGCGCCTGCCCAATCGGGTTACCGGCAACCAGCGACGCCAGCGGGCCGCTGAAAACGCCTGGAAGGATGTAGATGAAGCAGGCGAATCCTCCAACTCCCGTCGCTACGCTTGCTTTCTGAAAAATGCTGCCGAAGAACAGGCCCAGCGCGATGCTAAAGAACGCGCCCAGCAACATGAATAAAAGCACCAGCGGAACCTGGCCGGTGAAGGCGCCCTGCATTGCCAGCACAATTGCTGTGATGGCAAGCTGATAGATCAGTACCACCAGCAGCTTCCCGACAACCACATCGCCAAATGAAGCCCGTGTGACCATCAACAGGCGCAGCGTTTTCTTATCTTTCTCTTCGAGCAGCAGTCCCGGCGTCATTGAAGTACCAACAGTGAACGAGATCAAGAGCGAGAGCGAAGTGTAGATTTCGCCTAAATAAGTTGCGGCACTTATAGGAGAGGGCGGATTGATCACGGCGCTGGCAACGTTGACCGCCAGGTGTGGATTGGCAACGCTACGGGCATAGTTGGCAATCGCTGCCTGTAACAGCGCAGCTGTTTGCGTATCCACGTCGTTTCCATTGGTATACAGCTTCACCTGTACACGTATCGCGCCCGCCCGCAAGCTACTATCGAAGTTCGCGGGAACAATCAGCCCGACAGCATAGGGACTACTTGCCTGCGATCCGTTTGCCCCAAAAGCGGCTGTGACCTCCGATGCCGTACTGGCCTGTGTCACCTGGGAGCCTGGGAAAGCGTTGATCACCACCTGCGCTACATTCGATTGTCCTGGATTGTAGACCAGGATGCTGGTTGTGCTGGTGCTGCTGCCGACGATGGCGACAATACCTACCCAGAGCAGCGTTATGATAAGCGGCCCCAGCAGCGTGCCGAGAAAAGTCCTGTGCAAGAGGATATCGCCGGCGTCCTTGCGAACTATAGCAAGGATGATCCGTGGATGCATGACCAGACTCCTTCTAGAATGATGCCGCGCGAACGCCAGCGACCTCGATGAACTCCTCTTCTCCTGGAGTTTCCTATGAACAGCTTATCTCAAATCCGGTGAAATCGTGTAGCCGCGCAATTGATTGCGCCTGGGCCGATTCTGGCGTCATAAATGCCGCAGCTACACGATTTCACCGGATTTGATATTACCTCATGCGCACCATTTTCACCAGTTGACCCAGGCTGGGCTTCTGCCCGTACATCAAGACTCCCAGGCGATACACACGCGCGGCAAACCAGATGCTGGCATAGATAGCGCCCAGCATCAACGCGATGGTCAGGACGATCTCCCACCAGGCAACCGTCCCCATAGCGATGCGCGCCATCATCACCCACGGAGTCCAGAACGGAATATACGACAGCACCTTCGTTAAGGTGGCATTGGGAGTAAAGACCGCGAGAAAGAACAGTAGATAACCAACGACAAGCAGCATCTGTGGAAGCATGATCGCGCTTTGCACCTCCTCCTGCCGTTTGACCATCGCGCCCAGTCCAGCATACAGAGTGGCATACAGGAAGAACGCCAGAAGAATGTAGGTCAGGAATAAAAGGTAGAACGGGATGGACAGGCCAGTGAGATACTGGATGAAGCCTCCCGCGTTTTTCCCGAACAACGCTGTCTGGATAGGAGTTTGCAGCAGGAGCGCGCCAATACCGACCACCACCAGCGAACCCATCTGTGTCAGGCACGCCGCGCCGATGCCGATAATTTTTCCGGCAAGCAACTGGAATGGGGTCGCGGCATTCACCAGAATTTCCATCACCCGGCTGCTTTTCTCTTCCGCCACTCCTCCCGCTACGATACCGGCATAGACTGCTACAGATATGTAGATCAGGATAGCGCCGGCGTAGGCGAGGATATAGCCCGCGGCGATTTCGTTCGCCGGGCGAGTATTCTGGCTCTGCTGGGTATACGTAACAGCCAGGTCAGGTGAAGCGCCGAGGCGCTGGGTCTGAGACAATGTGAGGCCCAGACGATGAGCGGTATCAAGAAAGGTGAGCTGTTGGGCCAGAGCCTGGATCGTGGGCAGGTTGGTGTCGCTTGTCGAGCTGGCGTTCGTGTCATAGGTAAAGCGTAAATTCCCATTTGTGGCACGAGTAATCACCAGCAGAATATCCAGGTTGCCATTCTTCACCTGGTTTTGCAGGTTGCCCAGGTCAGTAGATGGCTGGCTGGTAATCGCATAGGGAGCATTGTTTCCGGTATTCGTGCCATTCAGATCGGTATTGATATACGAGATCAGCGTCGTCTCATTCAGGCTCGCAACAGGAGCAGCCTTATTCACTATCGCGATATGGGTTGGTGCGTTGCTAAGCGACGTAATGTACTGCACAATCGTTGGGATAAAGGCGGCTATGAACACGATGACCAGGAGGATCACACTCGTGATGATGAAACTGCGCGCTCTCACGCGGTTTTTGTACTCACGCGCGATAATCAAGCCGATATTGCGCAGGTTGTTTTGTGCAGCCGCGCCGCTTGAACTCACTGCTACGGCCCCGTGTTCCTGTTCTTGCTGCTCTTGTTCTGGTGGTTTCGCTGTTGTCTGTGACATCGTTTTTTCCTCTCTCTTTTTTACGCTGAAAGAGCCGTCGGCTCATCCGGCAGCGCGATCGTACCCACAAGCTCAATGAAGATGTCGGTCAGCGATGGCTCGGTTAGCTCGAAACGACTGATGATGCCGCCATGTTGCAGCGCTGCCTCCACAATCACGTTGGGGTTGAGATTTGCCTGTATTTGCATTTCGATATAATCCTGGCGGCGATTCGTGACCTGCACACCTTCCAGTGAATCAAGCCAGAGGGCCTCCGGATCGTTGTCAAGTTTGAGCCGCGCCACATTGCGCCCGTGTCGGCGTTTGACCTCCTGTACGCTGCCCTGGATGACACTCTGCCCCTTATTGATGATCACGACATCCTGGCATAATTCCTCAACCTGCTCCAACTGATGCGTGGAGAAGATGATCGTCTTGCCCCGGCGATGCATCTCTAAAAATGCCTCTTTCAGCACACTCGCATTGACCGGGTCCAGGCCGCTGAACGGCTCATCCATGATCAGGATCGATGGATCGTGCAGAATGGCAGCCAGAAACTGAACTTTCTGCTGGTTTCCTTTGGAAAGTTCTTCAACCTTCTTGCCGCGATTCGCGTTGATCTGAAAACGCTCAAGCCATTCGTCCAACGCTTTTTGGGCATCTGGTTTCGACACGCCCTGCAAGCGCGCCAGGAAGAGCAACTGTTCATCTACTCTCATCTTGGGGTAAAGTCCACGCTCTTCGGGCAGGTAGCCCCAATTCCTGCGCGGTATTTCGTTCACATCTTTGCTATTCCAGGTGATAGAACCGCTATCGGGGCGCAGGATGTCCAGAATCATACGCATCGTGGTCGTTTTGCCCGCGCCGTTTGCTCCCAGGAAACCGAAAATCGCGCCTTCTCTGACTGTCATGGACAGGTCTTTGATGGCCTGAACTTGAGCAAACGACTTGTTGATATGTTCGACAACCAATCCCATGATGATAACTCCTTCTTTAATCAAAACTTTTGCTGAGTGCTGTTATTGCAACCTGCTATAACTGTACTATGATAAAATGCGCCGCGCTACAAAAAATGGCCGGACGGTGCAAGATTAGCGATAACAGGTGCATAGTGAGGGATGAATGGTCAGGGAATCAGTCAGATTAGGACTCAGCGACCAGGCTCAGAAACCCGCGTCAAAACTTATGCCCTCCTCGCAGCGTCGCCTGGCTTTCGCTCGTGTCCTCATGGGGCCACGTCGCTTCCTGCTGCTCGATCAGCCAATTCTGCGTGCCGATCTGGATACGCAGGAGCTTTTTACACGTCTGATCAAGCAGATGGCGGCCGAGGGCGCGGCTATCTTGCTGACAGACGCAGATGTAACCTGGGCGAGCAAGTGCTGTACGCGCGTGGTTGAACTGGAAGATGGTCGTATCGCCAACATGTATACGCTTGAGAGCGCGAGTGCGAGCTTCGCTCCTGCTCCTGAACGCTTCACGCCCTTCAAAGTGCCTGCGCGCAAGGAAGATCGTATCCTGCTCTATGATCCGAGCGATATCCTTTACGCGACCAGCCGTGACGGCAAAACCTACCTGCGCACCGCCGGGGAAGAGGCCGTTACGAACTTCACCCTGCAAGAACTGGAGAGTCGCCTGGCGGGGCGCGGCTTCTTCAAAGCCCACCGCGCCTACCTGGTGAACCTCCAGCACATCAAGGCCGTCATCCAGTACACGCGCACCAGCTATACCTTGCAACTGGATGATAAGCAGCAAACGCTGATCCCGCTCAGCAAGCAATCTGAGAAGGAGCTTCAAGAGTTGATGGGATATTAGGACTCAGTAGCCATGAAACAGAGGGTTTGACCTGTCATTCTGAGCGCAGCAAAGAATCTCACATGAGCCGGACTGATCACTTGCTGGCCCCGGATTCTTCGCTGCGCTCAGAATGACATCCCAGAGGGCATTTTGCATAGCACGCCATCCGGGGGATTGAGGTACGGGCGTCATAAATGCCGCCGCTACGCCAATCCGTCGGATATGAAATTATTCTTCCGCCGTTTTCCTCATCGTCGGGAAGAGGATCACGTCGCGGATCGATTCCTGGTCGGTCATGAGCATGGCGAGGCGGTCGATGCCGAGGCCGAGGCCGCCGGTTGGGGGCATGCCTATCTCTAACGCCTCGATGAAATCCTCGTCCAGCACCTGGGCTTCGTCGTCGCCCTGCGCGCGCTGGCGCATTTGATCCTCGAAGCGCGCGCGTTGATCGAGCGGATCGTTCAACTCGGTGAAAGCGTTGCCGCACTCCAGGCCGCCAATGAAGGGCTGGAAGCGCTCGGCCAATCCCGCTTCGCTGCGATGTACCTTCGCCAGCGGCGAGATATCGATGGGATAATCGGTCAGGAATAACACCTGGCGCAGTTGCGGTAAACCCTTGCGGAACATGGCGCTTTTCAGGTCATCGATCAAGCGACCGCGACCAGCATGGGGATCGACATCGTAGCCGTTAGCGCGCATCTCCGCCGCCAGACTTTCCTTGTCGGGGAAACGATTTACATCGATGCCGGTGAACTCGGAGATGGCGTCAAGCAGGCGGATGCGCGGCCAGGGCGGCGTCAGGTCTATCTCCGTCCCCTGATAGGTGATGCGCGGCGTCCCCTTGACTTCCAGCGCGATGTAGTGCATCATCTCCTCCACCAATACCATGATATCCTCGTAATCGGCATATGCCTGGTAGCACTCCATCATCGTAAATTCGGGGTTATGGCCGCGATCAATGCCCTCGTTGCGGAAATCGCGGCCAATTTCGTAGACGCGCTCAAAGCCGCCCACGATCAGCCGCTTGAGATAGAGTTCGACGGCGATCCGCAGGTAGAGGTCGCGCTCCAGCGTGTTATGATGGGTGGTAAAGGGACGAGCCGTCGCGCCGCCGTAGAGCGGCTGCAGGACGGGCGTCTCGACTTCCAGGAATCCGAGGTTGTCCAGGTAGCGGCGCATCGCGGAAATTGTGCGGCTGCGCGTGACAAAGACTGAGCGCGCTTCGTCAGCGTTGGCGATCAGGTCCAGGTAACGCTTGCGCTGGCGCAATTCGACATCTTCCAGGCCATGATACTTTTCCGGCAGCGGGCGCAGACCCTTCGCAATAATCGCGTAGTCAAGCACGTACAGCGTGCGTTCGCCCCTTTCGGTCGCGAAGAGATAGCCCGTCGCCTGGATAAAATCGCCGGTGTCGATCAGTTTGACGCGCCGGTATGCTTCCTCGCCCAGGTCGTTGATGCGAAAGTAGAGCTGGATGCTGCCCGTGCCGTCTTCGATTCTGAAAAAGCTGATTCTTCCCTGAATGCGCCGGAAACGCACACGCCCGGTCAGGGTAAATGATCCATCGGAACCTTGCCACTCGTTGAAGTGTTGCAAGACCTCGGCGATGGTATGTGTGCGCTCAACGCTATTGGGATAAGGGTTAATGCCCTGCTCGCGTAATGTAGAGAGGCGCTGGAGTCGCGTCTCGCGTTCATCTGACATAGAATATTATTCCTCCAATTACCATTTGTGCCGTCCCATTGTAGCATGTTTTGTTCATATTGTGTAGGGGCGTGGGCTTGCCCCGCCCTGATGAATTCGGCATTTTTGGGCGGGGCAAGCCCATTTGGGCGGGGCAAGCCCACGCCCCTACGGCAATCCATTTATCGCGCCCCCCAAGCTGAAGACCGCGCCCATAAAAAAACCGACCCGCGGCGCTTTCTTGCTGGGCCACAGGTCGGCTGCTGTTATGGGCGCAATTATCGGCACGGAAGGCGCGATCAAGCGGCCATAGTACAGCGTGAGAAAATCAGTCGATGGAGAGAATTGTGTACTCTTTCACGCCGCCGGGTGTGGAGACCATTATCAGGTCGTCCACCTTATGGCCCAGCAGCGCTTTCCCAACCGGGGATTCATTGGAGATGAGACCCTGGGACGGTTTGGCCTCATAAGCGCCGACAATTGAATAGCGATACTCCTGACCATCATTGTTTTGTAGATGAACCAGAGAGCCAAGTGAGACGACGTCCGCCTGCACTTTGGTGATTACTTTGGCGCTCGCCAGGAGCTGCTCAAGCTCGATAATTTTTCCTTCGAGGCGAGCCTGCTCGTTTTTGGCCTCTTCATAGGCCGCGTTGTCAATCACATCACCCGACTCTTTGGCGTCATGAAGATACTGGGCAACTTTCGCGCGGCCAACAGTTCGTAACGACTCCAACTGGCTGGCAATGCGCTGGCGACCATCATCTGTCAGGAATTGTTCCCGTGTCTCCATCTGTTATCCCTTCATTTCCTCCAGGTCAAGCAACGCCTCTCGCGTCCTCTTGACCACTATCTTGACCTGTTCAACAATAAACAGGCCGTCTGTTCACTGATATCCAACATCGCCCCAGGTGATCCTGGTGAGCTTCCCTGTATGATCGCGCAGGATTAACTCACCATCGCTATCGACATCTTCGGCAACCCCCTGAATGATCTGCTCGCCCTGCCGCACCACAACGGAACGGTCAAGCGTTGAGAGCTGGCTGCGCCAACGTCTCCAGAGAGAGCGGGCAGCCGGGTTATCGCCGGAGAACACCTCGACAGCATCTTGCTGCAATACAAGGTACTCTTGTTCCAGACGCTGCAAGAGATGCGCGATCAACATCTCGCGGCCTACAACGTATCCACATTCCGCCTCTAGCGTCGTCGCAACGGGGAGATGCGGCGCTGATTGTTCTCTCTTCGCGGAAGCGGGAAGAGTGGTGAGCAAGGAGTTGCCAACGGGTATATCAGACAAATGGCCGTTGACATTAATCCCGATCCCAACAACCGCAATCAGTTGACCAGAGTCGTCATGGCTGGTTTCAATCAGGATACCAGCAACTTTTTTGTCCTCGATCAGCACGTCGTTCGGCCATTTAATACGTGCCGCGAGACCGCACGTCGCGGCAATGGCCTCCACAACGGCCAGCGAGGCGATCATGACCAGGAAATGGGGCGGAAATACGGGCCGGAGCAACGTTGAGGAAAGAATGTTACATCCGAACACATCTACCCAACGTCGGCCTTGACGCCCCTTGCCTGCCGTTTGACTATCAGCAAGCACCACCATCCCTTCATCAGATCGGTCATGCGCGAATTGCATAGCAATGGTATTGGTCGAATCAACCGTCGGCCGATAGTACAGCTTATCTTCTACACCAAGTAGATGAGTTTCAAGGCAATGCCGCAACTCGTTGATATCAAGCCGTTGTACTCCGGAGGGAACCTCCGACCAGACTCCATTTACCATACTACATCACTTACTCACAAGATAGACGCTCAGTTACGCCAGTGATAGAACATTTCAGACGAGTCATCGCGCCCGAAAGCAAGACGTAACGCGAGTGTATAAAAATCCCAGAGCGAAGAATGATCTTTTCTTCACTCTGGGATAGCTGCACAGGCAGGAGGAACTACCGCCTACCAGTGAGCGCGGGGGCGGTACTACCGCCGGTACCCTCTCATCTGGAAGGTGTGGAAACGCACCGCACTGTCTGTGCAGCATAAGTGTTCATTCATGTACACACCACCTCCTTTCATTGGAGGTTATTGTACATGGTATTTCTTCCTGTGTCAAGGGCTTTCTGAACGTTTTGTGAAAGCAGGCATAGCGGCGTTTTCTGGCTATCGCGGCCTGAGAAGAGCATCTACGCAAAACAGCGCTTTGTGAATTTTTTGTGAACTTGGGAAAGATCAGCCGTTGTAGATACGATGGGCGCGGTGGGCGCGATAAATCGGCCTCTATGGTGTGAGCTTTACGTTATAAATCGCATATGATCTAACGTACACATTGCTTGCTAGCGCCAACATGTATGTCTAAAGGAGTCACTCTATGCAACGCCGGATACTCGCTATTGCCAGCCTGCTGTTATCAATCGTCAGTTTTTCTTTTGTCGCCGTCTCTCCAGCGAACGCCCGCGCCCAAGCGATCAATCTCAAGCAGCCAACGGCGAAGCTGGCCGATTTCCCGACGGTCGATCCCAACTACATCTACGATCAGCTTTACTATATGGCGACGCATTTCGTGCATCGCGAAGCCGGATATGATGATGATTTACCGGCAGTGTTTAATGGGCATGACGAGTTCGCGACATATTGGGCGCAGGAAGCTATGAAGGACTTGCAGGGCTTCGGGCCGCAAGAACGCATCGACACGTTCAAGGTACAGGGATGGGTGGGACGGACGGCCCCTGTACCGGCATTTAACGTTGAAGTGACCGTGCCGGGGATCGTGCATCCCGAACAGGTGGTGGTGATCGGCTGCCATTACGACGGCGAGGCGGTCTCGACACAATCGGCCAACGATGACGCGAGCGGCTGCGCGATTGAGCTGGGCGTGGCGAAAGCGCTGGGCGCATTCTGGCGCAGCCACCATGACTACCCGGCGCGCACGCTGCGTTTCGTGATCTTCGATGCCGAGGAGCAAGGGCTTTTTGGCTCGTTCCATTATGCGAACAGCACGATCAACGGCGATACGCGCAATATCGTCGCCATGTTCAATGAAGAACAGAGCGGCATCGCCTATCCGCTGCGCTACCTGGGCGAGACGAGCAATCCCGTACTGCCGATGTACGTGGACATGACGCCGCTCACGAACAACAGCCTGTACCCACAGCAGGATCGGCTTTCCGCGCGGCAAAAGAGCGCCATCAGCAACTTTCATGCCTTGATGCAGCAAGCCGTACCCGCCGCGTTCGCGCAATTCCAGGCGCTGGGCTATCAAACGCTGAACTATCGTACCAGCGACAACCAGGCCGTCGACCAACCCATTTTTACGCCTGAGCAAACACAGAATATCCAACTGGAAAACGATAATCTCGGCAGCAGCGACCAGGTCCCCTTCACGCTAGCGGGAGCGCCGTGCGCCACGCTGGTCGGCAATTCGACGTACTACGATCAGAACCCGCCGCCCTGGTCTTATCCGTTCGATCAAAAGCAAGATACCATCCAATTGATGAACACCTTCGCGAGCGGCTATGCCACCAAGGCGACGGCGCTGACGCTGTCACTGGCGCTGCCCGGTATGCTGACAACGTGGATGCTGCACCAACCATCCATCCTGGGCGAAGCGGCATTCGACGGCAAGCCGCTCGCCGCCATCAGCGACATTGGGCAAACCGTGATCAATCAGCCCGTCGCGCTGGATGCCAAAGCCTCGTTTGATCCGCGCAATCCGAGCAGCGCGCTGAGCTATGCCTGGAACTTCGGCGATGGCGCGACGGCCACAGGTATCGCCGTGAACCACACCTACGCGAAAATAGGCAATTACACCCTGACATTAAGCGTCACCTCGCCATCAGGCACGCGCCGGGTGAACAAGGTGATTACTGTGGGAATAGCGCCCACGAACTATCCTAATCCATATGGGCAATACCAGGCGACAGGCTTTCCGCCCGCCAATCCGCAGGTCATCCTGCCGACGCCCATCTCCACACAAACCGCGCATCATACCGTCAGCCCGCTCACCTCTGGCACGGCGACGCCTGAGTGGCTGCCCTGGGCAATAGGCGGCATAGTTATCATTATCGTGTTATGTATTATCGGTATTGCGATCGGCATCAGAAGACGGCAGAATCTCGCGTAGAAGCCGATTATTACCTCTCTCCCAGAGAGGCTGCGCGCCCATGCCAATTCGGGCGCGATAAATCGGCCCCTACGCTACAAGCGCTACAATGGCGCTGGCGGTATCCTCGCCATTGCCGCGTAAGGCAGCCTGGACAAGCACAGTCGCCGTCTGCCCCAGGCTCACACGCCTATTGCTCATGATCTGCTCGATCTCGACGGCTTCTACCATCTTCCACAAACCATCGGAGCAGAGCAGCAATCCATCTCCCATACCCAATTTCACCACGTATGAATTGACGGCTATCCCTGGATGCGTCCCCAGATTATCGCCGGTGGCAGTGCGGCTTGCTTGAACAGCAACCTGTCCCGCTGAGAACTCTAAGCGCGCCGCCGACGGATGATCACCCGTAATCAGCGCCAGCCCCTTGCGCGGGCTATAGTGATAGACGCGGCTATCACCGACATTGACCACGTAAGCCTTTCCCCCAATTGCCAGACCAGCAGCGATCGCCGCTCCCATCATCGTCACTTCCCTCAAATTACGCTGGTAGATGAGGCGGTTGGCCTCTCGCAGTCCCTTCAACAGCAGCGCCATCAACGCGATGTCAGGCAAATTACCGCTCATCATCAGGCCCGGCATAACGACCTCAAGCAACGTCTGCGTTGCCAGGCGACTCGCTTCCCACCCACGCTCATGGCCTCCCCCATCTGCGACGGCAACGAGTCCAAAGGGGATCAATGCTGCTGGCGCATTGCGCTGTCCCTGAATAGCCACAAGACTGTCCTCGTTGGGCCATCCCGCCCGCTTCAGCGCGGAGCGAGAATCGGTGCCGATACGCAAGTATCCCTCCTGCACGGATGTTGCAACTGTCAGAGATTCAGTAAATCTAGCTGACGGAGACACACTATCGGGAGAAAGGACCGGGGAGGGAGAAGATACCTCAGCAACCGCGACGGCCTGCCGCGGCGCTACTCTAACATTGAGAGGTATTTCAACGCGGGAGAGAGCAGGGATCGTCACTTTTTCGGTATCAACCGGTCGTTCGGGATGCCAGGAGAGGTGGCGCATCGTGGAATTGCGTGGTTTTGTCCACTCCCTGCGCAAGCGGAGCAGGAGAATCACGCTTTGCCACGCGCCAGGCACGAACAAAGCAGGCCATAGCGCCGCCTGCAGCAGAAGGATCAAGAAAGAGAATACGATGCCGGGTCCGCGTTCCTTCACCAGATGAGGGATAGCAGGTAGCGCTCGTGCCAGCGTAGCCAGGACGCCCGGCAACGTGTGGATGGTAATCAAAAGTAGCAGCGCTTCGACGCCAACAGCAGCCGCGCTCATGAGCAACGCCTTCCTGACATGGGCAAGCCTTTTTAAGGTGAGCAGATCATAGACCATCTTTTTTTGAATCCACCACATGAGCAACCTCCATCGTGGCTATAGCCTGGTACACATCCACGAGCCAGGGCCATTTAAAAGTCATTTTCTCTCATACAGGCCCGCAAGCAAGCTCTCTGGTGTGGAGTTCAGGTGGTTTGTTCGCGGGCAAAGCCCGCGAACAAACCACCTGAACTCCAGTTAAGCGCCGTAGGCGCGACTTTTCAATCGCCCTGCTCGTGGGCAGGGCGGGCGCGATGAACCGGCTCCTACGTAAGCGACGTTTCCATGAACATCGAGATTGCGGCTAGCGCTCCGTTTTCAATGATCAGGCGCAAACCTCCTGAGCCTGAGGCGAGGGAGGTATCAGTTGCCTGTATCATCCAGGTCAAAGGTTCGGTTTGTCCGGCGGGCCAGACGCGAGCGAAAAGTTGAGAGCCATCGATACCGAAGCGCAGCGCATACGAAGTATTGGCAACGGCGGTGAAAGAGACGGCATTGAGCAACGTCAATATACCGGCCACATCTTTGACCAGCAGCAACTGCGTGCCATCGATATACGCCTTATACCAGTCAAAATCATCTTGCCAGCGCAAGACAGCGCCCAGGTTATTCTGCTGGAAACTACTCAATTTACCGGTAAAGAGGATTTCAGCATTGGTAAAAGGCGGGCCGAGGATCGCGTTGTAGGCTCCCTGTCCATCAACGATACTGCCGCTATCGTCGATAATCTCGAAAGCAGCCTTTTTATTGGCATCGGCTCCCCACAGCAATCCGTCACTGGCTGTCCCCCAGAGGAACTGGTTGGGGCGTTGAAAGGTATCCAGGGCGAGAGTTCTGGGTGTGGAGCGCGTTGGTACAGGCGTAAGGCTAACTGTTCGATTCGTCGGCGTGGATACAGGCGTTCCCTGCTTTGGCGGGGGCGTGGCGAGCTGCGCTGGGACAGTAAAGGACGCTTTCATGATATGACGAGGAGCGGAAGAAGCCATGAGAGCAGCCTCAATCGACGGCAGAAAAGGATAAGAGATTGCCCCGATACAAACACATATGAAGAGAACAACCGATATAATCAGGCGTTGTACTTTCATGAAGCGCTCCATTCTGCTACAATGGGACGACGCTACTATACTCTACATTACCTGCCACAGTCGTGAGAACATATCTTTTGCAGGTATCACTTTTTATAGCCCGAAAGTACCCTGCCTGCGGCGCTTCATAAGAGTTCAGGCGGTTTGTTCGCGGGCTGCGCCCGCGAACAAACCGCCTGAACTCCACAACAGGGTATAGCCTTGATTCCCCTCAAAAAGCGGCGTATGATAAACGAGGAAGCCGAATGAGAGCAAGTGGGCAGGTAGTCAAGGATACGCGAAAACGGAGCAAAGATGGCGCGGCCAATCTATATCATAGGACACAAAAATTCCGACCTGGATTCGGTGTGTTCGGCCTATGGCTATGCCAGGTTGTTGAATATGCAGGGTGAGGAAGAAGCCATCGCCGCGCGCAACGGCGATCTGAAACCGGAAGTGCGCTTCGTACTGGAACGCTACGAAGTTGAGCCGCCGGAAGCGTTGGAAGACGTCTATCTCCAGGTGCGCGACGTGATGCGGCGCGGCGTGACTTGCGCCTATATCGATCAACCTCTCTTAGAAGCGGGACAGTTGCTCCAGGAGCATAATCGCCGGTCGATGCCGGTGGTGGACGCGGAGAACAAGGTGCGCGGGGTGATCGCCACCGAAGATTTCGCCAAACTCTTCTTCAAAGACCTCGATCCGCAGGCCGTCAATCGCGTGCCGCTGCGGCGCGATAACCTGGTGCGCGTGCTGAAAGGGCGCGTGCTGGTCGAGGGACGGCGCAAGCTGGGCGATCGCGTGCTGGTGGCTGCGATGCAGCCGGAAACGATGGCCGATTATGTCGAGCCGGGCTGCCTTGTCGTGCTGGGCGACCGCGAGGATGCCCAATTGAAGGCGATGGAAAGCGGCGCGGGGGCGCTGGTAATTACCGGCGACCTGCTCGTCTCCCAACGCGCGCTGGCTGCCGCGCGACAACACGGCGTCATGGTGATCAGTACTGCCTATCACACCTTCACCGCCGTGCGGCTGATCAACCTGAGCATGAGTACGCAGGACATCATGTATAGTGAGTTTGACTTTTGCCATCCCGAAGACCTGATGAGCGATGTGCAGAAAGTCCTGGCGCGGCGGCGTTCGCTGCCCGTCGTCGATGCCGGGGGATACCTGGTCGGCTACCTTTCGCGTACCGACCTCCTCAATGCGCGCCCCAAGCGCGTGATCCTGGTCGATCACAACGAACGCTCGCAGGCAGTCGATGGCCTCGACGAAGCCGAACTACTGGGCGTCATTGATCATCACCGTATCGCCGATGTGTATACCAGCAGGCCGATCATGTTCAGAGCCGAGCCGGTGGGTTGTACAGGCACAATCGTTGCCGGACTGTACCACGAAGCGGGCGTAACCATCCCGCGCGAGGTGGCCGGTTTGCTGCTGGCCGGCCTGCTCTATGACACGCTGATCCTGCGCTCGCCAACCTGCACGCCAAAGGACGAGCGCGTCGCCGCCGAACTGGCCGCGATCGCCGGAGAAGATATCGAGCAATATGGGCAGGCCATCTTCGCCGCCGCAGCCGCCGATCTCAACGCCAGCCCGGCCCAAACACTGCTGACAACCGACTTCAAAGAGTTCACCGTGGGCAGCGCGAAATTCGCCGTCGGCACGGTGGAAACGGCCAGCCCGCAGGCTATCGAGCGGCGCATCCCGGAACTACTCTCCACCATGCAGCGCATCGCGCAGGAACGCGCCTACAGCGTCTTCCTGTTCATGATCGTCGATATTATCAACATGCGCTGCCACCTCTTGATCTGGGGCGCAGAGCAGGCCGCCGCCGAAGTCTTCGGCGCTCCCCTGGAAGCCGACGGCCATTCGATCACCGTCGAAGGGCTGGTCTCGCGCAAGAAACAGGTCGTACCATTGTTGGGACGCATCCAGGCGGCCATGTAACAAGACTATTTCAGGAAATTCTAAACTGCATAAAGTTGAGAGGTTTTTCATGAGACTTGCGTAGACTGACTTACAACTAATTTGTATTTCCAAAAATCGTGAAGAAACAAAGTATTGACAAACGCAAAAAAAAAAGTGTATAATTTAATCATAATCGACAGCACATGAGTGCTGATATCACAAATAAGGGGGATATACCATGAAGGCGAATCCACCTCGTATTCAAAGGTCTGGTTTTGCAGATCCTTTCGAACTTTTGTGGATGTACAAGAAGCCTCTCTTCTTCACTGTCCTTGCAAGCATGCTTGCCCTCGCAAACCTGTTTCTCATTACACAATCTGCACATGCCTAACCTCTAGCAACGTGCAACAGCGGTAGTGGTTATTGTTGGGGCAGAGTGGTATGGAAGGGAAGGATGGATGGAGCGTATACTCAGGAATACGCTGTATTTATAACATGTGGAAGTGGTTGCCACGCCTATGATCATGTGTCGAACGAGATGTGGGTAGCTCAAGAAAACACTTCAGCTTGCCAGGGCGACAATGAGGCTGCCTGTTGGATCGAGGCTGGTTATTCGACATATTCAACAGACAATCCTTACAATTGTACCCAGCCCCATCCTAAACCCGCAAATTGCTATTTCTGGGGTGACGAACGCCCTTACCTGGGGTACAGTGAACATGCTATCCAGAATATGGGAACGTATGACAATTGGGCGAGCGTGGAAATCTATGTCTATTTCGGCAGTCACACCCCTAATTGTCAGCATGATGCTTCAGGAGATGAATGGGCTGTTGTGACAACAACAGCAGAGGGTAACCAATATACCGATGCCTCCACATGCAACCCAATATATCCTGAGCATATTAGAACAGGGCAAGAGTTGGAAAATTCTGGTGCTAACTCTCCTTGGGACCAATTTGAGTACAATCAGTGGTTTGGGACAAATGGTACCTGGAACTACCAGGGCAATCCCGGCGTTTTTGATATAGAATCTCCTGAATATGCGGATTGGAATCAACCCCCATCCTCTCAATATCCGGGAGGAGTTCTTGAAGCTTGTAGCTGCGGCTAGCGCAGGAAAGGAGCGCTCTTATGCGCATTCGTACTATCTTTCTGGCTCTCATCCCCATTTGCCTCGTGCTACTCATTGTAGTTGCTGTGATAGGGTGGAATCTTAACCCTTCAGTATCAGCACAGTCGCAAAGCGGTCCCATTTCTCACCTGACGCAAAAGATACACCGGGTGAATGGTCCCTCGACTGGCTTTTCGGCTATCAAACCGCATCTGCACCCGGCGAACTCGAACGAGCCAACGTATACGGCTGCGGATGTTCAGCAGTTCGTCATGGCTAACGGTTCTCCGGCTGGACCCCTGGTTTCTGGCGCGCATATGACCTTTACGAAAATCATGTTTGTCACTGCCGGGTCGGCTGCGCTGTTGCCACTTGGCGATGAGACAGGCTATTCATCCAACGCGCTAGTTTGCTACGTCCTGGTGCATGGCCCATTTTTACCCTTAAATAAACATGAGTATAACCCGCAAGGTGCGCCAAAACCAGTACAATACACGATCCTCATCTTTGATGGCGTGACAGGCAACTTCCTGTATTGGGGCATTCCCAGCTCTGATATCAACTGGAGTACGGTCTTCAAAAATTGATCTCATGCCATATCCGGTAGTGTGGCGGCACAATGATGAACTTTAGCAACCAAACTCGATAAAGGAAAAAGAGCGTAGCGGCGCAATTGATTGCGCCGCCACACCACCGGATATGATCTCAGGCATCAAATATACGCTGTATTCGCCGACTGATCTGTTCCGCCTCGCGCACGGTGCGTTCGATCAGTTCTCGCGCCGTGGGGATATCGCGGATCAGGCCAGCGACCTGCCCGGCCCAGACGAAGCCCTCGTCGAGCGCGCCTTCGAGGGCTGCCCGCTTGTTCACTGAACCAATAATATATGGGAGCATCCGGCGCAGGCGTTCCTCCAGCGGGACATTATCGCGCTCCAACTCTTGCTCAACCTGCAAAATCTGCTCGGCGCCCGACCCTTTGAGAACGCGCGCCGGACGTCCCATACTGCGTTCAATAATCATGGTGTCTGTTTCTTGCGCCTGTAGCAGCGCCTGCTGATAGTTGGGGTGCGCATTGCTCTCGCGCACG
>Ga0102924_1001343_pt1 | contig 28788 bp, 27 predicted proteins | sample PaiPotPPM11metaG_FD_80116 | JGI IMG/M metagenome (GOLD analysis project Ga0102924, IMG submission 80116) | Iron sulfur acid spring bacterial and archeal communities from Banff, Canada, to study Microbial Dark Matter (Phase II) - Paint Pots PPM... ... | reverse complement strand
GGGGACATTTCTATTGTGGTATGACACCTCCTAGCTAGTACATAGACGAAACCCGCACCGGGTATTACTCTAGCTTCCTCTCGCTTGTCAGAAGCCATAAGCCAAAGTGCCTCAGGCAGCGCACCACCACAAAGTCCGAGTGGGCTTCGCCGCGAACTCGGCCTCGCTGATCTGGCGCTGGCCCAGATCCTCTATCTGACGATTCCTGAATTTTTTGGCACTGCAGCCAAAGCCGGCCCGTCGCACGTATTTCTGTGGCTGCTGGCGATCCTGTTATTTTTTATTCCCGAAGCTTTCGTAGTTGCACGCTTGAACCGCCTGAGGCCTCTCGAAGGTGGGCTTTACGAGTGGGCGCGGCTGGCCTTTGGCGATCGCATCGGGTTTCTAGTCGCGTGGAACCTCTGGCTTTACGGGGTGATCTATATGGCGCTGGCCGGGCTGATCACCATGAGCTTTCTTGCTTATGCATTGGGTCCGCAAGCGGCGTGGATCGCGGAAGATAAATGGCTGGTGCTCGCCGCGTCATTCGCATTAGCTGCAGCCATGGCTTTATTGGCGTGTGTCGGCTTTCACGTCGGCAAATGGGTGACGAATTTTGGAAGCGCCGCTACTTTGCTGGTGCTCGGTGCGCTGGTGCTCATGCCATTCATCTACTCATCTGGCAATGCGGCGCAGTTTCGGCCGCTGCGTCTGGTCGCTCCCCCGCTCACGCTCTTCACACTGAGCGTGTTCAGCAAGATGACCTTCGGCGCGCTCTGCGGTTTTGAGTACGTGGCGATTTTCGCCGGTGAATGCCGCAATCCTGAGCGCAACCTGGCGCGCTCGATCCTGATCACCGCGCCCGTGATCGCGCTGCTCTATATCTTTGGGACCAGCGCAATCCTCGCGTTTGTTCCGCCCGACGTAGTGGACGTCACCGCGGCGATTCCGCAGGCGCTGAGCCGGGCGTTTCAGCCGTTTGGCATTGGCATCGTAAGAATCATCCTGCCGCTCTCGGTCATCCTGTTACTTACCAACTACGTTTCTACCTTCAACATCAATTTCAATGGCTGCGCCCGCCTGCCCATGGTTGCCGGTTGGGACCACCTGCTGCCAGCCTGGTTCACGCGCCTGCATTCCAAATACAAGACGCCAGTGAATTCCATCTTTTTCGCAGCGGGAGTCGCAATGGCCGCCGCTGTTGCCGTCCTAATCGGCGTGGGCCAGCAGGAAGCTTTCGAGTTGCTGCTGGTGGGGGCATTCGCGTTCTATGCGACGGCGTATCTCGCGCTGTTCGCGATTCCACTCTTCGCACGAAAAGAACTGGGCATCAGGCCGGGGTTGCTGCTCCGCGTGGGGGCGGTTTCCGGCTTCCTGATGACCCTGCTTTACATCGTGCTTTCCATCTTCCCCATCGTCGATGTGCAGAGTAGTTGGGAATATTCCGCGAAGACTGCGGGAGCAATTATCGGAGCAAATCTATTGGGAATTGCGATTTATGTGATGGGCAGAAAAGCAAATCGCGGCGCGGCTCAAACCTGAGCGCTTTTGGAATCAAAAATTATACTGAGGCAGGTCAGGCCGGCTTCGGCCTTGAGGAACTCAGAAATATCTACAGTTCGGACCGGGATCTGGCGTTGCTGCAGTAACTCACGCGTCTTGTGAAATCCGCTGTGCATACAGACCGTTCCATTAACTAGCAGAACGTTTGCCGCCATCCATTCCTCGGACGGAACTTCGATCACCTCGTATCCCGCAAATGGCGCGAGATCAACGCGCGATGAGTCGGCGAGAATCGTGCGCTCGTTGACAGCAGTGCAAACACTTTTCAGATGCAGCGCTCCCGGCACCTCGACCCCGTGGACTTTGTATCCATGCGGAGCAGCGCGCTCTCGCACGAACTCAATTCCCTCGCGATTGGTTCGGCTGGTGATTCCGATGAACAGATCGCGCCCGATGCGCAGCACATCGCCGGCTTCGAGAGTCGCGGGAGCTTCGACATGCACAATTTCGCGGTACTTCGCAATCGCTGGCAGAACGCCGGCGACTTCAGCGCGTCTGGCGTCACTACCTGGCCGCGTAGCGATTGCGAGTTCATCCAGAACTAAGGCCGTGTCTTCTAGAAAACAACAGTCGGGACAGCGGTCGTCGGCGGGAAGTTCGACAACATTAAGGCCCAGACTTCTCAACAGCTGCTGATAATTCCGATGCTGCCTAAGGGCGCGTTCAACATTGATGGCCTGACGCTCGATGAACGTAAGTTCGCATTCATTAATGCGGAAAGAAACTGCTCGGGTGAGGGCGGTGAGCATAGATGGAACGTGTGGGTCGGACATTCCCTTCGGCTTCGCTCAGGGCAGGCTTGTCCGACAAGGTTTCTATCTTACTTTGTCTTGATTATCTTGTATTCCGAGGGTGCCCCACTTCTCGCTGGTTTTGCGAGAAGTGGGAACGAGAACTGGAACAAAGAAAAACAGGCCTACTGTTGCGCCCCACCAGCCGACGCGCTGGTGGCATTTCCGATCGCCTCTCCGGAGAGTACCAACTCAACCCGCCGGTTCTGTTGCCGGCCTTCCGGCGTTTCATTGGACGCTATCGGCTGGGTTTTGCCGAGTCCGCGCGCTCCAATCGAGTTAGCCGAAATGCCCTGCTGGACCAGGTAATCGCGAACCGCTTCGGCACGGTGCTCTGAAAGGTTTTGGTTGTAATCATCCGTGCCGACGCTGTCGGTGTGGCCTTCCACCTGAAGATGCAGGGTAGGATAAGCCAGAACGATTCCAGAAACCTTCGCTAGCCGCTCGCGCGCTCCGGGCAACAGTTCGAAGCTGCCGCTCTTGAGCAGCACGTCTGACATGTTGGCGATCAAGCCGCGTGCCGAATCACGCGTCGACAAAATCGAGTTGAGCTGCTGCAACAATCTCGCACGCAGCTCCTGCTTTTCTTTTTCTGCCTGCTGCCGCTGTTGCTCTGCTTGTTGGCGCAGTTGCTCGGCTTGTTGCCGCATTTGCTCTGACTCTGCCGCGGCCTTCTGTGCTTGCGCCGTCTGCTCCGCTAGCGCCTGCTGTTGCGCGACAGCTTCGGCCTTGGCCTGCTCGGCTTCTGCTTTCTGTCGTGCTGCTTCGGCGGCGGCCGCTTCGGCTTCAGCCTTCATGCGCTGCGCTTCGGCTGTGGCAGCTTCTGCCTGCTTCTGGGCTTGCTCGGCTTGAGCGCGGCGCTGTGCCTCGGCTTGCGCATCGGCACGAGCTTTGGCTTCGCGTTCTTCCGCTGCCCTCTTCTCGGCGGCAATTCTGCCGTTGGCCTCATCTTCCGCCTTCTGCTTCACGGCCATAATGCGCGCTTCTTCCGCTGTCTGCGCGGTTTCGCGTGCTGCGGAATCAATTGCCGTCTTGCCCTGCTTGCTCCGGAAGGTTTGCTCAGCCTGCGCTAGCTGCTGATCGGCCTTCGTCAGAATCGAAGTTGCATATTTGTCGCCGGCGGCAATGTGCGCGATGCGAACCGCATTGCGTGCTTCGAACAGTTCCATCGGGGTGTTGCGGTCAATTCCGAAAATCGCGTTCTGGATGTGTTCGTTAGTCGATGAATATGTGCCTTTGCCAACCAACTCGAACTTCGCGCCGATTTCTTCGCCCTGCGGCACCGCGCCTTCCATCACCACCATGTTTCCGGGTTGGGTTACCGCGAAATATGGCTCGGCGGTCACGATCAAGCCAAAAGTCTGCATATCGGTCGAACTCTTCAACTCCGCATTGCCTTTCTTGACTACGAGCTCGCCAAGATTGTCGGCGCGGCCTTCGGGCGAAACCGCCCACAACACGTAGGTGAGATACTCCAAGCCGAACTTTGTGGCCTCTTCCACGTTCTGGATTTTGGCGTCGATAATGATCGTGGTTTTCTTGGCCTCGATCTTCGCCTCTCCGCTAGCGCCGGACATCAAGTCGGTAGCCTGGAAAAGGAGCTTAGTGTTGGCGCCCGGCCGGTAATGCATTGCCTTCGTGGTGTGCGACACAGCATTGACAACCGGGGCCGCGGTCGCAGCTGAAGTGGTACTACCCGGCTTGCTCTGCGCGGCGAGCATTGGCACGCCGGCGACCAGCACTGCAAAAACACAAAGATTTTTCACGGTTGTCCTCAATCTGAGGGAGGTCAAGGATGTCCTTATCCCTAATCATGCCGTTAAACTGTAGAGAAGAAAAGAACAGGTAGTGTTACGACTTTAGTTACTCGGCCATGTGTGCTGATTTCTAACGGCTTGGAAACTGACGGGTTCGAACTCACGTTATTCTCAAACCAAAAGTGCTGCGCCAGCGGATAGACGTGGGGACATTCTCGCGCAATAGCCGGCATAGATTTTTTCAATTGGACAGCCCACAACGTTTTTGCAAGAGTAAGTACGTCAGTTGCTGCCGGGTTGCAGCGCCGTTAACGAATCGAATTTTTCGCCCCTGTCGCTTGTGGTCCCGACCTCGTTGTCCTGAAGCGAATCACCGAATATCAGCTTGACCAATTCGCAAGAGGAGACACTCGTATGGACAATAAAAAAAGCAGCAAATCGACAAAAGCAACTCTCAGAACTATCGCCGATCAGCTCGGGCTTACCCCCGGAACAATTTCAGCGGTCCTAAACGACACGCCGGGGGCCCTGCGCATACCGCAAGCCACCAAAGACCGCATCCTAGCCGCCGCCCGCGACTTGAACTACCAACCAAACCCGCTGGCGCGCGCACTGCGCATTGGGCAAGCCGTTCCAAACGGCGATTCGCTTGACTCCGGAAGCACGCGAGGCGCGTTGGTGATCATGGATGCGCAGAATTTCATGCTGGCCATGAGCGCGATTCGTCAGGCTGGACTGCGGGTTCCGGATGACGTTTCGGTGGTGGAGTTCGACGGTACGCCGGCGGCGATGGGTTATTCCGCGTAGAAAAAATGAAGAAGTTAGAATTGAGAATGCAGAAGTAAAAAATAATTCAGATGTCAGAGGTAAGAATGCACAATTACGAACCTGTTAATTCTGCATTCTGAATTTTTCCTTCTGACTTCCCGTTACTTGCTTTCCTGTTCCTTCGCTAGCCGGACCTTGGCCGTTTCCAGCTTCTTCTGCACCCTGGCCTGCTCTTCCTGATCGACTTCGGGAGCGACGGTCTTGTTCCACTCTTCCAGTGCGCGCTCCCAGTGGGTGGCGGCTAGTTTCAGGCGACCGGTCTTCTGGTAGAGGTCTCCCAGATGCTCCTGCACGGTGGGATCGGCGCCCATGTGCTGGGAAGCTTTGGTCAGGTTGTTCTCCGCCAGATCGTATTTGCCTTGCTTGAAATACGCCCAGCCCAGTGAGTCGAGGTAAGCGCCGTTCGCCGGTTCCAGATCAACCGCTTTCTTGATCATGGCCATGGCGTCATCGAGCTTCATGTTGTGGTCGGCCAGCATGTAGCCGAGATAGTTCAGCACTGCCGCGTTATCTGGACTCTCAGTCAGGATCTTGCGGAAAGTCGCTTCGGCCTCGAAGTATTTCTTCTGCCGCTCCAAATTTGCGGCGCGCAGGAATTCGATGTTTTCCTTTTCTTCCGGTTTGTTGGTAAGCTGCTCAGCCTTGTCGAGCGCAGCTTCGGAATCGGACCAGCGCTTAAGCCGGCTGTACATGTTAGCGAGCGCAACGTACACCTCGCGGTCATCCGGGGTGCCATTCAGCAGCGCCTTCACCTGACGCAAGCCCTCGTCGGGCTGGCCCATGTCGGCAATCTGGCCGGCATAGACCATTTTCAAATGTCGTTTATTCGGCAGTTTCTGGGTGGCTTCGCGAGCCACATCGGTGGCCTTCTGCCATTCCTTGTTCTCGCGGTAAGTGTCGATCATCGCGCCGTAGCCGCGCTCGGCGTTGTCATCTCCCAAGGTCAACAATTTCTGGAAAGTTTCAATCGCGGCCGCCTCGTTGTTGTTATCAACGTAAGCTGAGCCCAGCCGCTCCAGGAAAATACCCCGGTTCTCCTGCTCCTCCTGCGAATACTTTCCATCCGTCTTCTCGGTCTTCTTCAGCAAGTCCTGCAGGGTCTGAATGGCGTCATCGTAGCGGCCCTGAATCTGATAAATGGTCGCCAGATCGTAAGAGACTTGCTCCGAATCCTGCACCATCGACTGCGCTTTTTTCAGGTTCTGCAGCGCGAGATCAAGATTGCCCTGACGCCGGTAAATCTCGCCCATGCTGATATAGGTCCGCGCGTCTTCGGGATTTGCATCGGCGATGATCTTGTATTGCTCGAGCGCCTTGTCGATCTGCCCGTCTTTTTCCAGGCTTCCGGCCAGTCCGCGAATCGCGTCGAGGTTATCGCGGTCCAGCTCGATGGCATGCTGGTAAGACTCAGTGGCCTTCTTGTAATTCTTCTGCTGGTCGTAGGTGTCGCCGAGCGCCGCGTAAAGCTTCGCCGAACGCCTGGCTTCCGGGACCGAACTCAAGGTTTGCGCCGCCTTGGCGGAATCGCCTTCTTCGTTGTAGAGCATGGCCAACGAAGTGACAGCTTCTTCGGAGTCGGGCTCCAGCGTGACTGCGGTCTTTTCTTCGTCCTCAGCTTTTTTGGTCTGATTGTCGGCGTGGTAAAGCCGGCCAAGCATGATGTGATCGTCTGCGCTGGAGGGGTCGAGCTTCACGATCTCTTCGTATTGCTGGATCGCCAGCTTGAGTACATTGTCGGAGCCGTTGCCGCCCTGCATGTCCCCCAGCGAGCGCAGATAAATGTGGCCGAGCAGGCGGTGCGCTTCCAAATTGTTGGGATCGCGCTGCAGAATCTCCTGCGCCTCAGAAACCGCGTCGCGGATCCGGCCGGTGCGCGCATAAAGTTCCGCCAGGCCCGAGGTCAAATACTGCGACGTCGGATCGGCTTCGATCGCCAGGCGGTACTCCTGAATGGCTTTGGTCATTAAATCGCTGCGCCCGTACACCGCCATTTCCTCTTCATACATGTGGGCCATGGTGAAGTGGTAATAGGCGGCGGCTTTATCGGTTTTGCGCGAAGCGGACTCGTCGGCCTTGGCTTTGTCTTTATCTTTGTCGGGCGCGTTCGCAGCGGATTTGGAGTTGTCCGGCTTGGAAGTCTGCGATTTCGGAGTTGCTGAATTCCGATTTTGCGGACTCTGATTTTCCGGATTCTGATTTTCAGGAGATGAAGCCGGTTGCTGGCCAAATGCGAGGCAAGCGCTTAGCAGAAGAAGGGGGGCGTAGAGACTTTTCATGAAATACCTGTGTGAACTCCCAAGGCCATAGCGATTGGATGCTGAACCGCTCACGGTGGGTGCTTCTGCCTATTTTACCCTGAGGGAGGAATGCGCAGGAAAACGGGGGTACTACTGCGAACGTGAGCAGTAATTGTGCGGGTCGGCTGCCCTGCGCGCAGTCGAAGGGACACTCTTGTCCGACCGTGCCCGTGTGTTATAAATGCGTGTCTTCCCCAACCGTTACGCCCCTGATGGCGAATTCTCGCGCTTTTTCAGATTGGAAATATGTTTGAACAAGCCTTTAAGAATATTGATGATGTTTTACGCAAAGAAGCTGGCTGCACCACCGAGCTCGACTACACCGAGCAGACCTCCTGGCTGCTATTCCTGAAGTACCTCGACAATCTTGAGGACGAGCGGGCCAATATTGCCAAGCTCGAACGCAACAAGAACTACACGCCTGTCCTCGACAAAGCCTATCAATGGGAAAACTGGGCCTCGCAACGTCCGCAACATTGTGCTGATGCGCCAAATCAATACCATGATCGAGTTCAAGCAGATCATTGGCCGCGGCATCCGGACCTACGAAGGCAAAGACTATTTCACCATTTATGACTTCGTGAAGGCATACCTGCACTTCAGCGATCCAGAGTGGGATGGCGAGCCCCTCGAACCGGAGCCGTGCGCGAAGTGCGGGTCTTATCCTTGTGAGTGCGACAGTGCAGCGCCGCGGCTATGCGCCGCGTGCGGAAAGCGGCCATGTGAATGTCCCGAAGAACCGTGCGAAGTTTGCGGTGAGCAGGTCTGTGTGTGCAAGAAGAAGGCAACGGTGAAGCTGGCCGACGGAAAAGAACGCTCTATCCAGCACATGGTTGCGACCGCCTTTTGGCACCCGGACGGTACGCCAATGTCAGCACAGCAGTTTATGGAATCGCTGTTCGGAGAACTGCCGGAATTTTTCAAGGACGAGACCGAACTCCGCGTGTTGTGGAGCGTTCCGGGTACTAGGAAGAAGCTTCTGCAGGGACTCGCTGAAAAGGGCTTTGGCCACGATCAATTAAGCGAGATGCAACGGATCATCAACGCCGAAAAGAGCGACCTATTCGATGTGCTCGCCTACGTTGCCTACGCCCTGCCGCCGCTCACCCGCGAAGAACGCGCGGCTCGCGCTAAGGTAGCCATTACTCGGCAGTTCAGCAGCAAGCTTTCCTGGAATTCGTGCTGGGCCACTACGTCGGAATCGGGGTGGACGAACTCGATCCGGAAAAACTGACGCCGCTGCTCCGCCTGAAATATTCAAACTCGATTGCCGATGCCATTGCCGACTTGGGCAGGCCCGAAGAAATCAGCAAAGTATTCGTGGGATTCCAGAAATACCTGTATCAGGCCGAGGCCGCCAAAGCCCAACGAAGGTGACTTTCGTTCCACTCCCCTAGCACCTTTTTATACATACGCGGCAAATTTACCGTCGAAAGCCTCACTCCCGCCATCCAGAAGGACTAAAATGGGTCTGGAAATCAATAACTTAGCCTTTCTGCACTTTGGCATGGAAGTTGATATACGTCAGAGTAGGTGTCAGCATCTTAGGATTGACGCCGAGTTTTTCGGTCCAGCGTCGCGTCAGCGCTGGCCGGCATATGAAAAAGGGCGTCGGACAAGCCGTTTGGAGCCAAATCGAAGGGAATGTCCCTTCGACGCTACTCAGGGCAGGCCGAGCCACCATCTGTGCTTCCGTTTTGCAAGACGCACCAATATCGCGATCACGCCCGCGAATGGCGTGCGGTGAGGAGTTGACCTGAGCGAAGCCGGATGGCCGGGCCAGCAGCTCCCCCAGAGTACGTGAAATCAGGAGGATGTTGAAAATGAGAAATCGCACAGTGGTAGCATTGTTCGTAGCATTCCTACTCTCTCTCCCGGCGCTTGCCCAGCAACCGGCGAGTTCGACCCCGAGCGACCAGTCGTCGCAAGCGGCTTCGTCTCAACCCACCAGTTCCGGCGACACAGCAACCGGCAAAGCGCCTTTGCAGTATGAAAGCCGCCAGGGCTTCTGGGGCAAGATCAATCCCTTTGCCCGCAAGAAATATATCCAGCGGCAGACGCAGCCCATTCGTGACCGCGTGAACGAGCTCGATGAGCTGACCTCCGCGAACTCGAAGATGATCAAGGACGTCGATGCCCGCTCCCAGCAAGGCATTCAGATGGCCTCAAACAAGGCCAATGAAGCCGACCAACACGCAGTTGACGCCGGCAACAAGGCCACCCAGGCGCAGACTACCGCGACCCAGGCCAACACCCGCTTGAGCACGGTCGAGACCGTGGTCAGCAACATCGATCAGTACAAGTCCACCAACCAGACCGAGATTCGCTTCCGCGCCGGACAAACCGTCCTGAGCAAGGATGCGAAGTCGGCCCTCGACCAGATGGCCGAGCCGGTGAAGAGCCAGCGCGGATACATCATCGAAGTGCAGGGCTTCTCTTCTGGCAAGGGACAGACCGCGATTGCCACGTCGCGCAAGATGGCCGACGCCGTGGTGCGCTATCTGGTCGAGAACCACGAAATCCCGGTTTACCGGATTTACGTTCTCGGTATGGGTAACGCTCCTGCACCGACCGCTGCCGCCGAGAATGGCGAGAAGCCGAAGCGCATGAGCGGTGGCCGTGTCGAAGTCAGCTTGCTCAAGAATGATCTCGAGCAGCTGGCCGCCAGCGGCACCAGCACAGCGCCCCAACAGTAAGCAACTTGGCGGATCGGGTTTCAGCGACCCCGCACGCCTGGTAACAGAAAAGCCTCCCACAAGGGAGGCTTTTTTATTGCGATTAACGCAGGCAGGTTACGACGCTTGTGATCCCGGTACGTTTTGGATCAGCCACCCGAGGTTGCCCCACCCCTTCCCTGGTTTTGGGAAGGGTGGGAGACCTCGAACCCGTGCGGTGCTGATGAATGAACAACCGCCCAGTGGTAACAAAAACCGAGACAAAGCTTGTCAGACTGGGCGTTCGGGCTTCCCACCCTTTGAAAACCGCAAAGGGTGGGGCAACCTCTTTTGTGGAATTTTCAGAAACTCGAAAGAATTAAAGATGGGCCAACCAGCCGACCCCGCCCGCTTGGTAACAGAAAAGCCTCCCGCAAGGGAGGTTTTTTGTTGCGAACTCCATCCGACTGGCCTACTCAATGTCCAGAAAAACCTGTTGTACTTTTTGTAACGTAGGCTATTATGGCCAGAGTCTCTGGATATGAATTTCAGTATTCGCTGGCTGTATCTTCTGTCCCTGGCGTTCTCTCTGGCCGTGAGTGCGGTTCCTCTAGGTTTCGCCTCCGAATCGCAGTGGCTTGAAATCGACTCACCGCATTTCTCAGTAATCACCGACGCAGGCGAAAAACGTGGCCGCGAGGTCGCTGTGCGTTTCGAGCAGATGCGGGCAGTATTCTCGACGTTGCTGACCAAGGCCAATGTGAACATCCCGATTCCGCTGCAGATCGTCGCTTTTCGGAATAGCAAGGAACTGCGCCAGGTGGTTCCTCTTTGGCATGGCAAGCCGATCCAGGTCGCTGGACTATTCCAGGGCGGCCAAGACCGCTGTTTCATCATGCTCGACATGTCCGTGGAAAATCCGTGGGAAGTAGTTTTTCATGAGTATGCGCATCAGCTGATGAACGGCAATCTCACAGCGCAGGTTGATCCATGGTTTGAAGAGGGCTTCGCTGAGTATTTCTCAAGCATCGAGGTTGATGGCAAACAGGCACGCGTCGGCAAAATCCCGGATTACGATTATCAGATTTTGCAGCAGCAAGGGATGATGAAGGTATCCGACCTTTTGCGGGTGCGGCACAATTCTGCCACTTACAACGAAAGCGGCGATCACCGCACGATTTTCTACGCGGAATCGAGCATGGTTGTGCACTATTTGTATGACAACCAGCTGCTTCCCAAGCTCGCGACTTACTTCACGTTGAAGGTCGAGAAAGGCGTTCCCGTTGACGAAGCGATTCAGCAGAGTTTCGGCATGAGCGGAGCCCAATTCGACAAAGAGCTGCATTATTACGTGAGCAGCGGCCAGTTCAAATACTATGCTATCGCGTCACCTGCTGACATCGTGAAATCAAATTACACGGCGAAGCCGCTTACGCAGTTCGATTCCAGCGCGGTGATCGCCGACATCCATCTGCACTCGCCCGATTACCACGAGAAAGCCGCCGCCGAATTTCAGGAGATCCTCAAAGCGGACCCGAACAATGCCGCCGCCGCCCGCGGCCTGGGATACGCATATCTCCAAGCGCGGAATTTTGAAGGCGCAGGGGAATATTTCAAGCGCGCTGCGCAGGCGGATTCGAAGGACCCGCGCGTGCATTACTACTCGGCGCTGTTGATGAGCCGCGAGGGGTCTTTCGCGGACAACTCTAACTTGCAGGAAACGATCAAGGAGCTTGAGACGGCAATTTCCTTGGATCCGGGTTTCGCTGATGCCTACACGCTGCTTGCATTTGCGCAGGCGCGTTCTGGCGAAACGCAGAAAGGCCTCGCCAGCATGCAGAAGGCGGTCTCGCTAAGTCCCCGCAATGAGCAGTACCGCTTTAATCTGGCTCAGATGTATTTGAACAGCCAGCAGCCGGACCAGGCGATTGCGATCCTACAAGCCTTGAGCCGCAGCTCAGATCCGCAGGTCGCTATGCGCGCCACACAATCTCTGTCGCAAGCGCGTGAATTCAAATCTGCGCTGGATGTAAGCCATGCGCGGGCCACGGAGCCTAGCGGAGAGACCCAGCCGGGTGCGTCCGTGCGAGTAGAGAAAGCGTCAGCCCAGGCTGATTCCGTTAAGGCACTCCCAAGCCAAGGGAGCGTTAAGTTTCTCAAAGGCATGGTGACGAGCGTAGATTGCTCCTCACCTCCGGTCGCCATTCTTACGACTTCTTCGGCTGGAAAGAACTTCAGAATTCGCGTATCAGACAGCAAGCACGTATTACTGATCGGCGCTGACGAGTTCTCCTGTGCCTGGAAAAAGCAGAAGGTCGCGATCAATTACCGCGAAACTGGAGATGCCGTGGGTACCGCGATCTCCATAGAAGTTCAATAGGCTGATCAGTCGTGCAAATTCGCCACCTACATCTCGCAATCTCGCTCTTGCTTTTACCTACCGCGCTCTCAGCCACAGCCGGCGCACTCAGTTCGGCCGAAACTTGGAAAATCAATGCCGCGGCGGCAACCCAGGCATCGAAGCAGGGCCACTTCGCGGAAGCGGAAAAGTTGCTTCTAGCAAATGTAAAGGTGGCCGAGGCATTTCCTCCCAAGGACGCTCGCCTACCCCGAACATTGTTCGATCTGGCCCAGGTTTATCGCGCCGAAGGAAGGTATTCGAACGCTTTACCCCTCTACGAGAGAGCACTGCAGATCTACACCGGGCTGTATGGGCCTGAATCCACCGAACTTGCCGATACTCTTGACGGGGAAGCCGGACTGTATACCACTCTCGGCGACTACGGACACGCGGAACAGCTCCTGGTTAGGTCTCTGGATCTGCGGCAGAAACTTCTCCACCCGGACGATCCCGACATTGCAGAAAGCAAAAATGACCTAGGCGAACTCTACACGGCGACCGGAGCCTACGACAAGGCTGAGCCACTACTTTTGACCGCGCTGGACATCCGGAGAAAGCACGGCGAGGAAACAGTCGAAACGGCTCAGACGCTGGAGGCGTTAGGTGCACTCTACAAAAACACCGAGCGACCGAAGCAGGCGGAGCAATCTTTTCGCGAAGCAGTGAGTGTCTTTGGGAAGACAGTCGGCGGGGAACATCCCGACTACGCGAATGCCATGGAGAATCTCGCGCTCATCTGCCAGGCGCACCGGGATTTCGCTATCGCAGACGCGCTGCTGAATCGCGTACTCGAAATTCGAAAGGCCGCATTTGGCCCGGAACACCATGATGTCGCAACCAGTCTTGAGAATCTGGCGGTGCTCAAGAGAGACGAAAATAAACCCGCCGAAGCCGTCGACCTGGGCGAGCAAGCACTAGCAATGCTTGAAAAGATCCTGGGAGCGGACAGTCCAGAACTCGCACCCGCGCTTAACAATCTTGCAGCCTTTTACCTATCGGGCCGCCAACAACAGAAAGCCGAGCCGCTTTTCTTGCGTGCGATTGCGCTAGATCAAAAGTCGCTTGGACCCGACAGCTCTGAAGTCGGAACCGATCTCAATAATCTAGGAGCACTGTATATTTCCGCTGACCGCTATGACGACGCCCTAAAAACTTACCAACACGCACTCGCGATACGGGTAAAGGTTTTCGGCGAGACAGACCCCGCAGTGGTCGAGACGCTGGGCGGCTACTCATCCGCGTTGCGGGGGCTGCACCGTGATGCCGAGGCCAAGCAGGTGGAAGACCACATGCGAGAGATAGCAGGAAAGCAGAGCGTTACAGTTTCACGCTAATCGAGAGAGGCACTGACAAGTCTGATGGGCCGCAGCGTAGAATCACTCCCTCTTCTTTCTTCCTCCTCGCCTTTGTGGTTAGGGGTATCCACTCTTTGAGCGCAGCCCAAAAATGACCACGCACAATCGACTGTTCTCGAAAGCACTCGAACTACAGTGTCCGGCCAGCACGGCCGTTAACCTTCCATAAGGTAAAGTAGATACTGCACCATTCGCACTCCGGGAAGGACGTCTATTTGAGTTCAGGTATTCGCAATATCGCTATCATCGCGCACGTTGACCACGGCAAAACCACTCTGGTCGACGCCATGCTGCGCCAGAGCGGCACATTTCGCGCCAACGAAACCTTAGTCGAGCGGGTGATGGATTCGAACGAGCTGGAGCGCGAGCGCGGCATCACCATTTTGGCCAAGAACACCGCGATTTTTTACCACGACGTGAAGATCAATATTGTGGACACGCCCGGCCACAGCGATTTCGGCGGCGAAGTGGAACGCGCGCTCAAGATGGTGGATGGCGCCATGCTGTTGGTCGATGCCAGCGAAGGTCCGCTGCCGCAGACTCGATATGTGCTGAGCAAAGCGCTTGAGTCCAGATTGCCCCCAATTGTTGTGATCAACAAAATTGATCGTCCGGATGCGCGGCCACAGGAAGTGCTCAACGAAATTTATGATCTGTTCATCGATCTGGATGCCGTCGAGGAGCAGCTGGATTTTCCCGTCCTCTATACCAACGCCAAGGCCGGCACGGCGTCCACCGATATCAGAGGCGGAGGCGAAGATCTGCAGCAGCTTTTCGACGCGATTGTGCAGAGAATCCCCGCGCCGAAGGGCGATGCCGCTGGCCCCCTGCAGATTCTGGTCGCCAATCTCGATTACAGCGATTACCTGGGACGCCTGGCGATAGCGCGAGTCTTTAACGGGACCATGCGCACCGGTGAAGAAGTCGCAATCGCAAAACTCGGCGGCGCGATGGAGAAGACGAAAATCACAAAACTGTTTTCCTTCTCTGGATTGAAGCGCACCGATATTACCGAAACCGAGTTGGGCGACATCATTGCAGTCGCGGGGGTCGAAGGCATCACCATTGGCGAGACCATTACCGATGTCGAAAATCCGGCTCCGCTCGAGCATATTGCCATCGACGAGCCGACAATCGCCATCCAGTTCACGGTGAACACCTCGCCGTTCGCCGGACGCGAGGGCACATACGTTACTTCGCGAAATCTGCGCGAGCGCCTGCAAAAAGAACTGCTTACCAACGTTTCCATTCGTGTGGACGAAACTGAGAGCACGGATTCATTCAAGGTGATGGGGCGGGGCGAACTGCAGCTCTCGATCCTGATCGAAATGATGCGCCGTGAGGGCTACGAGCTGATGGTGGGCAAGCCTGAGATCGTCACCAAGCGAGTGGACGGAAAACTCATGGAGCCGGTGGAGCACCTCACCGTGGATGTCCCTGAAAATTTTGTGGGTGCGGTGATGCAGCAGCTTGGCGAACGCAAGGGCGAAGTCGCTAACATGCACAACCACGGGTACGGGCGGGTGCGGCTGGAGTTCCGCGTGCCCAGCCGTGGCCTGATCGGGCTGCGCAGCCAGTTGCTCACCGATACGCGCGGCACCATCGTGATGAATTCACTCTTCGACGGATACACGCACTGGCAGGGTGAAATTCCGCATCGGCCGACCGGCGCGCTGGTGTCCGACCGTGCCGGCGTGACCACGTCCTACGCGCTGTGGAACCTGCAGGAGCGCGGAGAGTTGTTCGTCGGCCCTAGCATCGATGTGTATGAGGGCATGATCATCGGCGAGAACGCCAAGGATACCGACCTCGACGTGAACGTGGTCCGCGAGAAAAAGCTCACTAACATGCGCTCTTCGACTGCGGACGAGGCGATACGTCTGATTCCGTTCAAGCAGCTCAATCTGGAGCAGGCTATCGAGTTCATTGCCGACGATGAGTTCGTGGAGGTCACGCCGAAATCGCTGCGGTTGAGGAAAAAAGTGCTACAGGCAAATAAGAGAAAACGGAGCGCGATGGTGACGGTCGAACAGGGGAACTAAGCCTGCGTTAACGCGATCGAAGTTTGGAAAAATCTCCCCCGGCGACACTGGGGGCATTGCCGGGATGACGATTGTAAACGTAGATCCAGCACCAGACTCTCTTCCCGCTGTCGACGTTTACCAGGCGCCTTTTACGCACAAACAGATTTCCTTGCGGGTGTGCGGGATCAAATCCTTCGTACTCATCAAGCTTTTCAAGCACATCCGGATCGTCGGGAAGCTCGAAAACCTGGCCAGCAATAACGGGACCGGTCTTGCTGAGCACCGCACCAGGATAATCTCCCAAATCGTAAAGTCGCCCGTGTACCCTTCCCCGACCGACGCGACGTAAACGGCGGACGACAGGAGCTATTTCCGCCGGAGCCCGACCCGGTAGCAACGTTCCATACGAAAATAGATATCGTTTCATCGTTCACTCAGAACTACTAAATCTGAAGCAAAAGTCTTCGCAAGTATTTAAATCCCTTCGTCTCGTCGCGGATGTACTCCACTACCACCCTGTGCCTCTTCAGGCATCCGATGTAATACTCGAACAGAGCCTTAACATCCTCGGCGGCGAGCTGTTTGGATTCCCGAAGATATGCCACAAGTTCGAAGAAGTTCAAATAATCGGTCCATCCGGAGCTCTCTTCAGTAACCAAGGCATTCACTTTGGCGTCATCAGAATCGCAGTCAAGTGTGTCTCTCACCTGCTTCAACTCGCTCTTTTCAAAGAACCGCGAGTACAAACTCTCGACCCAACGTGCGCGCTCCGTCTCGAATTATTTCGGTATACAAAAACTGCGGACACAGCGGCTGCCGCGCCTGCAATGTACGAGAGTATCTGAACGATCTTAACAACTTGATCGAAGGGCATAACTCATCAGCAATTGTACAAGGCGCACTATTTCGTGTGCGTTCTAGACCATGGGGCGCGTCGGTCTCCTTTTGGTTATTTATTCTTCCAAAAATCAACGCCATCCTGTGCGATAATTTCCCGGCAATTCTGGTTTAACGTTTTTCTACTACGAATTCGATTACCCGTGCAGGAGGAGAATCCGCAATGAATAAGAACTGGACTCGTCGTGACTTCATTCGCGTAGGAACAGCATCAGCTGCGACCGGAGCGGCCGCAAAATTCACGTTACTGCAACCGAAGCCGCTATGGGCCTCGCCGAATCCAGTCGGGCCAAGCGATACGGTACGCTGCGCATCCATCGGAACCGGCGTGCGGGGTTGCGAGTTGCTCTCGGCAACAACACACGTCGCGGGCGTCGAATGCGTCGCCGTGTGCGACCTCTATGACTCGCGACACACCGCCGCACAAGAGGCAGTGAAGAATCCAAACGTTCCTGCCACGCGAAATTACAAAGAAATTCTGGATCGCAAAGATGTGGACGCGGTCATCATCGCGGTGCCCGACCATTCTCACCGGCATGTGTTTGAAGATGCCTGTGCCGCGGGAAAAGACGTTTATTGCGAGAAGCCAATGTCGCACACCGTCGAAGACGGCTTCGCCATGATTGATGCCGCGCACAAGGCCAACCGGATCGTGCAGATCGGCAGCCAGCGTGTTTCATCGATTGTTTATGCACAAGCGAAGGAGCTATACGATACCGGAAAACTCGGCGACGTTTATCACATTGAGGCCTACTGGGACCGCAACTCGCCAAGCGGCGCGTGGGTCTATCCGATTCCGCCGGATGCGAGCGAGCAGACCATTGATTGGAATGCTTTCCTGGGCAGCGCGCCCAAGCGGCCGTTTGATCCAGTGCGGTTTTTCCGCTGGCGTTGCTTTACAGACTACGGCGAGGGCCTCGCAGGAGATTTGTTCGTCCACCTGATGTCGGGAATTCAGTTCATAACCGGAACAAACACGGTAGCCAAACGAGCGCAGTCCACCGGAGGACTCTTCCACTATAAGGACGGGCGCGATTTTCCAGATCTTATTGAGACGTTTTACGATTATCCGAATTTCCGGGTTTACCTGCGCTGCAATCTGAATAACGATCAGGGAGACTTCATCGGCTTCTACGGCACCAAGGGCACCGCGATCCTTCGGGGCCAAACCCTCACATACACGCCGCAGGACGCGCGTCCCCAGCCGGAAGGCTACTCGATTTTTGGGTGGCCGGAAAAGCTGCGCAACGAGTACCTGGCCAACTTCGAGAAGGAACATCCGCTGTACAAAGTTAAGATCGAGGAGGGGACTGAGGTCTTTGCTGCCCCCGAAGGTTACAGCGACCTGGTCGATCACCAGACCAACTTCTTCAACGCCGTCCGGTCGCGCAAGAAGGTGGTCGAAAACGAGGAATTCGGCAACAATGCCGCCCTCGGCTGCCACCTGGCGAACTACTCATACTTCAAGAATACGGCGGCAGTGTGGGATGAGAAAGAGAGAAAGATTAGAAGTTAGTTTCGTCTAAGTGGGAAATCCGTGGACGTGTCTACAACAAGGGGACCGCTTGGTTGCGGTTCCTTTTTTTCGATTACGCCGACGCCAACGCTGGAGAAGACTGCGCCGCGCCCTGGCCGTGCTGCACGTCCTGTCGCTTGAATTGCTTGCTTAAAGCTAGGCCCTGCTGCTGGTAGGAAGAGCCGATTGATGATCCGTACACCCGTTCCGGCGCGCTGGCCATCCGGTAATACTCAAGCCTGCCGACGAGATGGTCGTCTTCGAGAAGAATTGGGACCTCATATGCCCTGACTTCGAGAACCGCCTTGGTCCCCTGAATCTCGCCATTTGCGCCAAAGCCGAAGCCGGGATCGAAAAATCCCGCATAATGAACGCGAAATTCCCCGAAACTTGGGTCGTGCGCGACCATTTCTGCGGCGTACTCCAACGGAACGCTGACTTTGCCCTTCGAGATGAGAAGGTAGAAGCCTTCGGGCTCAAGAATAATGCGATGATTCGCTGGCCGCCGGATGGCTTCCCAGAAATCTGCGGGGTCGTAGTAGTTGATTTTGTCCAACTCGATCGGCTTAGGAGAAACCCGCTTCGCCTTGTACGCGACTATATCGGATGCGCTCTCTCCTTCTAAGTCAACCGTGATCTCGACGCCATCCCCAATGTGATCTTTCCGTGGAGTGCCATCAGCGTTGTACACAAGGCATTGCTTCCTGGAAACGTCTTTCAACGTGCCATCTCGCAGTGGCTCCGAGGCGCCGCGCACAAAACGCAACTGGTTCAGCTTCATGCCTTGCCGCACGCGTATAGGAAACGTCCGCGAAGAGACCTCAATAAATAGCTGCCCTGAGTAGCCCTTGGGGACACGGTCGAATTCGTCCCCGCACTCAGTGATGAGCCGGGTGAAGACATCAAGCCTGCCGGTTGTACTTTTTGGGTTGGCCACGCCGTGAACGTCACTCGGCAGCTTCAGACTTTCAAGCAACGGAATTACGTACACCACTCCGGGTTCCAATAGCGGAGGCGTGGATTGGGTGAGATCAATGGTGCTGACGTGCAATTCGCTGACTTTGGTCAGCAGGGTTGCTGAACGTCCGCGCAGGAAGCTCGCTTGCACGCGATAGGCCTCGTGACCCACGCGGAGGTCAATACTTGCCGGCTGGATCTGCGAATCGGGAATATCGGTGCTCGCGCTGATTCGCCCAGCCCGGACGAGACGAGTGATCTCTTGCCACGGAAGAATTCCATGGCCGCCGCGATGTTCGTATATTTCGGGGAAGAGGGGGCGTTCTACGGGTTCCAATTTCGGTCCTGACTTCCGCTATCAGCCTCTCTGAACTGTGACGCGGCGCGGTTCGGCTGCGATTCGCGCAGATGGTCGGGCCGGAACTTCACGGAGAGACTTCGCTTCCGACCACGCTCTCGGCGGCCATTTCGATTGGTTCGCCATGCGCCAGGGACTTCTTGGTCTCCTCCAGCGTTTCCAGCAACGGATCGCCGGTGTGGAACACGTACCCGGCCCGGCGTAGATGCGATTCCAAGGCGATAATCGCGCGTTCGAATCCACTGGGCACTTCTACGTACACTGGCACAACGAAGACGCTAGGCATGGCGGCTCCTCATTTGCAGTTTACTTTCGTGAAGTTCGCGAAGCGGATTGCTAAGTACCACTTTATGCAGGTGCGTCTGACGCGTCAATGCCGCAATTTAGGTGCAGGGCCAACACAATCAACAGAAAATCCAAAGAAAATTCCACAGTTCTAGCGTCCGGAGAGCAACTAATTCCTCGGCACCGGGTTGAGTCGGGATGCACGGCATTCTGGTGTCTTCGAGGTCCATCGTGAGACTCTCCCGCAGTGTTTTTCTCAGCACCCTTTCTCTTGTTCTGATCACAGCTTGCGCCGCATCGGCTCAGACTCAGCCCTCGCCTGAGACTCAGCCCTTGCCTGAGACTCAGCCGCCGCAGTCTCAGCTTCAGCCTGAGCCGCCTCAAGACTGGGTCCCTCAAGCTATTGAAAGCCTGCGGCAGAATGCCTCTTCCAAGACCGAGTTTACCCTTGACCACTCTATGCTGGTACTCGCGTCCAAAATGGACCAGGACGACGAAGGCCTGCGCCGTGTGATCGCTGGCGTAGACGGAGTGTCGGTGCACCGGTTCCGCTTTCAAAGCTATGGAACGTACGACCCTAAGATTCTGAACGAGGTGCGGCAGGAATATCACGCCGCCGGATGGCAGCACTTGGCGGGCTCCCATGCCAAAGATGGCGGTTCGGGCGCGACCGATCTCTGGATCCGGTACCAGCACAACACGATTAGAAACATCGCGGTCCTGTTCGCCGGGCAGGATCAGGTGAACTTTGTCGCAGTTTCGGGATCGATCAGCCCCATCGACCTGATGCACCTCGGCGGGCATTTCGGAATCCCCAAGATTGAGGGTGGGGTGGTTGTTCCTGTGCCTCGCAGCAGTCTCGATCAGGTTCCGCCGCAAGGTTATCGAGGATATTGAGGCTCACTTTGCTTCCCAATCCTTGAGCGGCATGATTGGCCCCACGATGTCGCCGACGATCTTGACTTTGTCCGCCATGTACCCAAAGACATCTTCTGGCGGACTCGGAACTGGAACCAGTCGCACAATGGGCTTACCGCGTCTGGTGATCAATACGGATTCGCCCGTCTTCTGCAGCCGGTTAATAATCGCCATGCACTGAGCTTTGAACTGCCCTGCGGGAATTTTCTTCATCGCCGAATTACCCCGTTTCCTAATACCGTAACGATCGTCATCCAAATACGATCACAACAGATAGAAAACGGTTGAGAGTATCATTGTCTCCCATGTCCCTGACCCGCCGTTCATTCCTGGCTCTCTCGGCAACACTTCCGTGGGCGATTAAAGCTTCTGCGTCCTCGTCTGTTCCTGTTGGCCTTGAGCTGTACTCTGTGCGCGATGAGCTAAAAAAAGACCCAGAGGGCACAGTTCGCGCTGTGGCGCAAATGGGATATCAGTGCGTGGAGTTTTATGCGCCGTACTTTGACTGGAACGAAAGTCAGACCAAACAGATGCGCAAGCTGCTCGACGATCTGGGCGTCCGTTGCTACTCCACTCACAATGATGAAAAGTATTTCAGCGCGGAGAACATCAATCGCGCCCGCGACCTAAACCTGATTTTGGGCACAAAGTACATGGTGCAGGCCTACTCCGACCCAAAACCAAACCTGGACGGCTGGAAGGCGCTTGCCGACAGACTTAATTCCGCGGCTGACGCACTCCAATCCTCCGGCCTAAAAGCGGGTTATCACAATCACGACGCGGAATGGAAGCCGATTGATGGTGTGCGACCCATGGAAGTGCTCGCCAAGAACACAAAGTCCAGCATCATGCTGCAGCTCGATGTCGGCACATGTATCGAAGGCGGTTCCGACCCGGCAGCGTGGATTCGCGCCAACCCCGGGCGAGTCCACTCGCTACATTTAAAAGACTGGTCCTCCGATCCGGCGAAGGGCTACAAGGTCCTGTTCGGAGAAGGCAACGCGAAGTGGAACGACATATTCGCGGCGGCGGAGAGCGTCGGCGGGGTCGAATACTATCTGATTGAGCAGGAGGGTAGCCGCTTCGGTGAACTTGAGACCGCCCGCCGGTGTCTGCAAGCTTATCGCACCACGCACGCCTAGCAGGCGCGGCCTTCAAACCTGCAATCCGCTGGCGAAGGGGATGTGCGCGTCGCCTGAGCCGTGGAACGCTCCCTTGACGTGTGAAGCGGTAAAATACGAGTTTGTAATTTGAGGTCGCATGTTCGAAGTCACGGTTGAAGATTCGTTTGCCGCGGGCCATTACTTGCGCAATTACAAAGGCAAGTGCGAGAAGCCGCACGGCCACAACTATAAAATCCGGGTCACGCTGGCGGGCAAGGAACTAGACAAAGCTGGTCTGCTGGTGGATTTCAAGGACCTTCGGGAATCGATGAGACACGTGATTGACCGCCTTGACCACCAAATGATCAATGAGTTGGAGCCATTTATCGAACTCAATCCTTCGGCGGAAAATCTGGCAAAGTATTTCTACGATGAAACGAATGCGCGCCTGCGGAAGCTCACGAACGGACGCGTGCACGTGAAAGACGTGACGGTATTCGAGACAGATAGTACGACCGCCAAATATTCTGAATGAGGCGTGAGCTCTTAAGGCTGTAGCTTTTAGCAGGTCACTGATTACTAAAATGCAGATCACCGAAATCTATAAGTCGCTCCAGGGAGAATCCACGCACGCCGGCTTGCAATGCGTATTCGTGCGTCTCACGGGGTGCAATCTGCGATGCTCGTGGTGCGACACGGAATACAGTTTTTATGGCGGAAAGAAGATGCCGCCCGAGCAGGTTTTCGATGAAGTCGAGAGCCTCAGCCCAACCGGGGGATTAGTTGAGGTCACTGGCGGGGAGCCCATGCTGCAGGAACGAGAGCTGGTTCCGTTGATGCAGCGGATGCTTGATTCAGGTTACAAGGTGCTGCTCGAGACCAGCGGAGAACGCCCGCTGGAGCGGGTCCCCGCCGGTGTGGTGAAGATTGTGGATGTGAAGTGCCCGGATTCAGGCGAGGGTGATACATTTCGAATCGAAAATCTAGAGATCCTGCAGCCGCATGATGAAGTAAAATTTGTGATCAGCGGTCGCGGCGATTACGAGTTCGCCCGCGATTTCACGGCGAGGCACGATCTGGCGCATCGCGTTCATGCCGTACTCTTTTCTCCTGCATTCAGCAAGGATGCCTCCGGCGCGCGCGACGCATCCAATTGTTTGCTCGATCCCCAGGAGTTGGCGGAATGGATGCTGGAAGATAATGTGCCCGCCAGGCTTGGATTGCAGATTCATAAGCTGATCTGGGATCCGGCGCTCAAGGGGGTGTAGGAAAATAGAATCATTGAATCATCAGGGGATTCAATCATTGAAAAACCTCGCCTGATTTTCAATGCTTCAATGATTCAATCGCTCAATGATTCAATCAGACAAATCCCGCGCCGTCGTCCTCCTCAGTGGTGGCATGGATTCTTCTGTGTGCGCGGCTTTGGCGGCTCGCGATCATGATGCGGCGGCTCTGCACATCAGTTACGGTCAGCGCACCGAAGAACGCGAGCGGGATTCATTTGAGCGCATCTGCGATCGGCTTGAAATTCACGAACGGCTCATCGTCCACAATGAAGCATTGACGTTAATCGGTGGCTCCGCGTTGACCGACGAGAGCATCGCCGTCCCGGAATTGCATTCACTTGGGCAAGATATTCCGGTAACCTATGTGCCGTTTCGAAATGCCCATTTCCTGGCGGTTGCCGTCAGTTGGGCCGAGGTGCTGGGGGCATCTAAAATTTATATCGGGGCCGTCGAGCAGGATAGTTCCGGCTACCCCGATTGCCGCCCGGCATATTATGAAGCCTTTAACCAGGTAATCCGCGCCGGAACGAAAGAAGGCGGCATCGAAGTAGTCACGCCGCTGATCGCCATGCGCAAGTCCGGAATTGTGCGTCTCGGTCTTGAACTTGGCGCGCCCTTCGATTTAACTTGGTCTTGTTACAGCCGCGAAGACCGCGCCTGCGGAGTTTGTGATAGCTGCGTACTGCGGCTCAGAGCGTTTCACGAAGCGGGGGCCTTTGATCCGCTTCCATATGTGCCTGTCGTTCAGAATGTTTAAAATGTGGCCGCGCTCGTCCGTGATGACGCGCCTTATGCGGTCTAGCCCGGAGGCTTCAATGAAGCGAAATATTTTCTATGTACTGATGATTTCAATTTTGTCCACGGTTTTTGCCCTGCCCGCGCTTTCGCAAACCGCTACCGTTAAGGGCACTTGCAAAGACGACAAGGGAAATCCCATCACTGATGCCCAGGTGACCTGGCATAACAATGATAACGGCCGCACTTTCAATTTGAAGACCAACAAGAAGGGCGAGTATTTCTCGCTGGGCGTCGACGTCGGCACCTACACCGTGACCTTGAGTAAGGACGGCAAGCAGCTCGACCAGCCCGTGACCAATTACAAGGTCACCACCGACGAACTGACGCTGGATTTCGATCTGAAGAAATCACAGGAAGAGGCGGTCCAGGCAACCGCCAAAGCCAAGGGAATCACGCCCGAACAAATTAAACAAATGCAGGAGCAGCAGGCCAAGGTAGAGAACTACAACAAGAATATAGGCGCGGTGAACGAAAAGCTGAAAGCCGCAACAGCCGCCGAGCAGGCGACCCCTCCGAACTATGATGCCGCCATCGCCTCGCTGAATGAGGCTACGCAGATGGCGCCGAATGAAGACTTGGTATGGTTCCGGCTGGGCGGAGCATATCTGGATTCGGCCAAAACCCAAACCGATCCTGCCGAGAAAACGAAGCGGTACGCGGAAGCCTACAACGACTTGCAAAAAGCGATCGACCTGAGGAACAAAACTCCGGAGGCTGGCTCACCCGGTGCCGCGCCTGGGAGTGGCCAGCCTGCGCAGGGAAACGCCCAGGGTGCGCAGGGGAGTGCCCCGCCTGCTCCGGGCGGAAAGCCAGTGGTGCAGTCTGCGCTCGAAAACCAAAGAACGGCAGCGTACTACGATAACTTCGCCGCCGCCGCGGCCAGGGTCGGGAAGTCTGACGAAGCAGTAACTGCCTACCAGCACGCCGCAGAACTCGATCCTGCGCACGCCGGTCAGTATTACTACAATCTTGGCGCTGTACTCACCAACTCCAATTCGACCAATGACGTGAAGATCCGCAAGCAGGCTATTGAAGCGTTCGATAAGGCCATTGCTGCCGATCCCAACCGTGCCGATGCGTATTTCTGGAAGGCCCAGAACCTGGTTGGTATGGCCACCACCGACCCCAGTGGCAAGATTATTGCTCCCGACGGTACGACCGAGGCTTACCAGAAGTATCTCGAGCTGCAACCTAGCGGCCCGCATGCCGAGGAAACCAAGCAAATGCTAGCTGCTCTGAATGCCACGGCGGAGACCACTTACGGCAAAAAGAGCACCAAGAAAAAGTAGCATTCGAGAACATCTCAGCGTTTTGGGCCTTAAAACCGGGGGCGTTACGAAGGTCTATGAACGAGCTGTTCTTTGTAGAAGCGGTCAGCCAAGTTCGCTAGAGTTGAGCCTGAATACTTGTTTTTTGAGGCATCAGGCTCACAATGGCCGCAACTGGCACGGCCCGTATCCGAGTTACGCTCGACCCGCTTTCCCCGGACGCCACAACCGATGAGTTGCTGGCGGCAATCCTGCGTGCGAATCCGCGTGTCAATGATTTGATTTTTTCTCCGGGCAAGAACTTTCAGCTTCAGATCAAAGGGGAATTTGTTTCGGTCGAGATGCCCGGAATGGCGTTACTCAGTGCTGATGATACGCGCCGCGTCGCTGCTGACCTGATTGGGAGTAACAAGGCGACGATCAGTATGTTGCGCGAGCAGGGCTACTGTGACGTCTCTTACGCGCTGCCCGGTGTGGCGCGCTTCCGCGTAAATATTTTCATTCAAAGAGGCAGTTGTGCCGTGGTGATGCGAGTCATTCCGACCGCAGTCCCAGATTTCAAAAGCCTTGGCCTGCCGGAGCAACTGCGTAACATCGCCCAACTCCACGACGGCCTGGTGCTGATCACTGGACCGCGGGGCTCGGGTAAGTCTTCGACGTTGGCAGCACTACTCGACTACATCAACGAAACCGAAATTTGCCACATTATTACCATTGAGGACCCGATCGAGTTTCTGCACAATCACAAGCGCTCGACCATGCATCAGCGCGAATTGCACAGCGACACTCCGACCGTTCTACAGGCCTTGAGGGCCGCATTGCGCCAGGCGCCAAACGTGATTGCCGTCGGCGAACTCAAGGACGCCGAGACGATGGAGTTAGCCCTTGAAGCTGCCGAGACCGGGCACCTCGTGCTCTCGACCATGAATACGATCAGCGCGCAGCAGGCGGTCGAGAGATTTGTGAGTGCGTTGCCGGCAGGAGAGCAGCGGCCCGCACGTCATCGACTGGCGAGGATGCTCCGCTATGTGATTTCGCAGCGGCTGCTTCCCAGGAAACAGGATGAGGAAAGAGTGGCGGTATTCGAAGTCTGGAATTCCGGCTCCGAGTCACTGGACCGGCTGCTCCGGAATGAGGCCCATCTCAACCCCGAACAGAACAATGAGTCCAGCATTGACTCGCAAATTGAGGACCTGGTTCGCGCCGACATCGTGAGTCCAGAGATTGCAGTAACCCACGCTATGGATCCCCGCGCGCTCGCCAAAAAGCTGGGAGTCAAAGAGCGTTGAGCCTTAGCCCGCAGACGGCACCACAGGCGCCTATTTTCGTAGTAAAGCACGAAACTTTGAAACATTGAAACCTGCGAAACCTTGGAAACTGGTAGTCTCGCTTTTCCCCTCCATCCCTCCTATCATCTCCAAATGGCCGCTCAGCCCGAGCAAGCAAGCATTCTGAGCTTTGAGGAAGCGCGCGCGGTGGTCGAGGACCAGGCTTCCCGTCTACGACCCAGAGGCAGGGAACTGCTGGCTCTCCTTGACGCGCAAGGGCGAGTGCTTGCGGAACCTGTCCATGCGGATCGTGACTTCCCGCCGTTCCCACGGGCGACCCGCGATGGGTACGCAATCCGGGCGTCTGACCTTGAGAATCTACCAGTCGATTTGCAAATCGTTGGCGAGATCAAGGCTGGCGGAGCACCAACCGGTTTAGCAGTTCAGTCTGGGCAAGCTGTCGCGATCATGACTGGAGCGCCGGTTCCAAAGGGCGCTGACGCGGTGGTGATGATCGAACACACCTTACGCAGCGGGGACCGCGTGCAGGCCTCGAGGCGTGTTGCCGCGGATGAGAACATTGTTGCCGCGGGCGCCGAAGCCAAACGTGGCGACAAGCTGCTTTCACCTGGCGTTCGAGTCGGTTACGCCGAAATTGCGGTCGCCGCGTCTGTGGGGCGCTCGCGCGTGGTCGTCCATGCGAAACCGCGCGTGGCCGTGCTTTCCACCGGCGATGAAGTGGTGGACATCGATGTGCCGCCCGGCCCAAATCAGATCCGCAACTCAAACACTTATTCGCTTGCGGCCCAGGTTCAGGCCGCAGGCGGCGATCCCGTGTCGTTGCCCATTGCGCCCGATGAGCCAGCACGGCTGAGCGAACTGCTGCTGGAAGGCTTGGATTCGGACTTGCTCCTTATCACCGGCGGTGTGTCGACGGGAAAATATGATCTGGTTGAGCAGGAGCTCGCCGAACTGAAGGCGGAATTCTTTTTCACCGGCGCGCAGATCCAGCCCGGAAAGCCAGTCGTGTTCGGGCGAGTTCCGTGTGGCGCGGGCACCCCTTCGACTTCGCTCAGGGCAGGCCCCGCCCGCGAAGGTTCCGGGGCGTACAAGTCCTTCTTCGGGCTTCCCGGCAACCCGATTTCCGCCATGGTTACATTCGAGCGCGTCGCCAGGCCAATGCTGGAAGCATTGGCCGGAATGCTACCGCGCAAACTGATGTTTACTCATGCGAAGTTAAAATCTGAAATTCGCACTCGGACCGGGTTGAAGCGTTTTCTCCCCGCTGTTCTCTCGGGAGAATTTGAGCGCTGCGAGGTGGAACCGGTGCGCTGGCAAGGATCGGGCGATATTGCCTCAGTTGCGCGTTCGAATTGCTATGTTGTTATTCCGCCGGACCGCGAGCGGATGGAGGCCGGTGAGTGGGTCCCGGTGCTGCTAAGATGATTTTCTTCGGGTAATCGCAATTGTCCCCTAAGCTTTCTCACTATGACGATGCCGGGCGCGCGCGCATGGTCGACGTGTCCGCGAAAACCGTCAACGTACGTGAGGCCGAGGCCAGCGCATTCGTGGCCATGACTGCCAAGGTACTGGGTGCGCTCAGTAGCAATCCTAAGGGAGATCCACTGGAAACTGCGCGGCTGGCGGGGATCATGGCCGCAAAGAAGACGGCAGAGCTGATTCCTCTTTGTCATCCCCTGCCCCTTTCGCACATTGATGTCGAATTGCGTCAATGCGAGAATGGAATTGCGATCTCCACAAAAGTGAGGACGACGGCGGAAACCGGGGTGGAAATGGAAGCGCTGGTGGCTGCGAGTGTTGCCGCGCTTACCGTTTACGACATGTGCAAAGCGCTCGACAAAGGCATTGAGATTCGCGAAATTGTGCTGCAGAGAAAATCGGGCGGCAAAAGCGGTGATTATGTCCGCAAGGAGTAATTGTTTTTAGCTGAGAGCCGATGGCTGAAAGCTGATAGCTATCTATGCAGAGTGATGTAAAAGTCTTGCTGGTGGATGACAACCCGATGGTGCTGGCCATGTTGCGCGATGCGCTTGCGCCGCTGGCCAAGATCACCACTGCCGGCGACGGCGCCGACGCGCTGCTGAAAGCTGTAGATGACGCGCCTGATCTGGTGGTCAGCGACTACCGCATGCCGGGCATGGATGGACGTCAACTGGTCGACAAGCTCAAGAGCCGGTCGACGACGTCAGGCATTTTTGTCGTCCTGCTGGCAACCAAGGCAGACATTTCCGAAAAACTGGCAATGCAGGATCATCCCGCAGACGATTTTGTTGAAAAGCCTTTTTATTTGAAAGAGGCGGTGCAGCGAATCAAGCGCGTCATCGATAAGATCGCGCTCGAGAAAATGGCCAAGGCGTCTTCCTCCGATGGAGTGGTTCGCGGCAATCTGTCGCAAATGAACGTGATTGATCTGGTGCAACCGCTCGAGATGGGGCGTAAGAGCTGCCTGCTGACGCTAAAT
>Ga0102924_1001342_pt1 | contig 28789 bp, 24 predicted proteins | sample PaiPotPPM11metaG_FD_80116 | JGI IMG/M metagenome (GOLD analysis project Ga0102924, IMG submission 80116) | Iron sulfur acid spring bacterial and archeal communities from Banff, Canada, to study Microbial Dark Matter (Phase II) - Paint Pots PPM... ... | reverse complement strand
GTTACTCGCCGCCCCATGCGAGCGCTCGATCCCGCCTTGACGATCTCATACGGGTTCGCGCGCATCACCTGCCGCACGGGAACGATCCCGAATAAAAATCCGCTGATTAGCGCCAGCGCCAGCGCGACCACATAAATCTTCGCGTCAGGAGTCACCGGAAGATGAATCGGCGCATAGGGAAACGGCCTCCACGTGCTGAGTTGTTTCAACAACACCACGCTGCCCGCAAGCCCGGCAACCCCGCCCAGCAGCGAAATCAGTACAGCTTCCGTCAAAAGTTGGCGCAGAATCCGTCTGCGGCTCGATCCCAGCGCCAGGCGTAGCGCCACTTCCCTCGACCGGTCGGCCGCACGCGCCGCGAACAAGCTGCCCAGGTTGGCGCAGGCAGCCAGCAAAATCAGTCCCGCCAACACCATGAGCCCAGTGACAAACTCGTCCACCGCCGTCTCGAACGAAGTCAGGCCGACGCGCCCCAGGTAAACCGACTTCTGCGCGAATTCCTTGGGATAGGTTCTTCCGAGATACGCCGCGACATCAATCACATCTGCCCGCGCCTGCTCCGGAGTCACTCCCGGCTTCAGGTGGCCAAAGGCTTCGAAAAGGCCATGCGTCGTTCCGCGGGTGTCCAGACTCTGCCCGTCAACCTGTCCCTGATTGATCAGCGGCATGAAGAAGTCGACCGATACGAAAAGCAGAGTTCCGCGAAACTCTGGCGGCGCTACACCAATAATCGTGAACGGGTGTTTGTTCAACTGCACCACGCGCCCCATCACGTTGCGATCATCCTGAAACCGGCTGTGCCAGTACGCGTAGCTCAGGACGAGGTAGGGCGCGCTGTTGGGCCCATGCTCATCGGCCGCGCTGAAAAAACGCCCGAGGTACGGACGGATCTGGAGGACATCAAAGTAATTTCCCGTGGTGGCAAAGCCATTCGCTCTCCCGGGATCGCCGCCGGCATCAAGGCCGACAAACGCGAAGTTAAACGCTGCCAGATCCTCGAAACTGTGGTTGCGATCGCGCAGGTCGCGATAGTTTGGATACGATTGAAATCCCGGATCCTCGCCGTACGCCGTTCCCCACAAGGTATCGGCCCGCGGCACGTTGAGCGGCCGCAGCACCAGGCCATTCATCACGCCAAAAACTATGGCATTCGCCCCAATCGCCAACGCCAGCGTCAAAACCGCTAGAGCTGTAAAGCTGGGAGACTTGCGCAGCATTCGTACCGCAAAGCGCACATCCTGCTGCAGCGTATCGAGGAAATTCCCGCCTAACGCCTGGTACGATTCCTCTTTCGCCCGCTCCTGGCCGCCAAACTCAATGCGCGCTTGCCGTTCTGCCTGGGCGCGGTTCAGCCCTGAGCGCTCCAGGTCGTCGGCGCGCAATTCGAGGTGCGAGCGAACTTCCTCGTCCATCTCCTTGGCAAGCTCATTGCGATGAAAGAACTTCATTGCCAGCGATCGAAAATAGGCAAGCAATTTCATACTTCCCCCGCTTGTGCCGCCAGCACCGATCCCATCGCGGCTGCCACGCGGTTCCATTCCTCGGTTTCCTCGCGCAGGCGTTTCCGTCCCGTAGACGTCAGTTCATAAAACTTCGCTCGGCGATTGTTCTCGGACTTTCCCCAGCTCGCTTTCAGCAGCCCCTGCCGCAGCAGCCGGAAAAGCGCGGGATAGAGCGCACCTTGCTCGATCAGCAGCGCTTGCCCGGAGATTTGCCCGATGCGCAACAGAACACCGTAGCCATGGAGAGGACCGAGAGAAACCGCCTTCAGAATGAGCAGATCGAGAGTGCCGGGAAGAAGTTGAGCCTGGTCGGTCATTTCGCAGCGTCCCCCTAACTTGATTAGGAGAGTATGCCTTCTCTCCTAAGCTGTCAAGGAGAACGTGGCCGGATCTGGCCGCCAAAATCCCAGGAAGAATCGGCACAGGTTGAGACGTTCATCTCGAATTGAGACGTGCTTCCATTTTTCCGAACGTAGGGGACACAACTTTCCTTTTAAACCACTGATAACTCATTCCCTTCAGTACTAGACCTTTCGTTCGCGGCGATGGTTCTCACCTTGCTCCATTCCACAGCGAACCGCGGGCATCCGGCTCCCCAAAGCTCTTCCAAACCAGGAAGAGGGGGAGCCCGACCGCATTTCAAACGAACAGAAGTCAAGTCAACGAAGTCTTACGTTAGGGGATTCTCATCGCTTGGGGCAACAAGCCACAGCCACGGCGCGCATCACGCAGAGTTCCAGCCCGGTAGCCGGGCTGGCCCGCTTCTTCCCAGACGCAACCCCTGTGCGCATGCCGGTTCAGATCGCGCGCATTGTGCAAGCGGGTGAAGCTCCGAATTACATCGAGAGCACGGTCATCGAGTTCGGGACGCCGCGCGAAGTCCTGTTCGCCTCGAAGACTCCGTTGGAATTTGCCGATGTTCTGAAGTTGCGCAACACCGATGGCTCGCTCGATGTGGAAGCTTCGGTGGTGGCTGTGCAGTATCAGCCTGGCAGGACTCTCGTGGCCGCACGCTTTCTGGGCAATGTGCCCAACTGGATCGTGAAATCATGACCCCATCTACACCCGTACAAGATCTCGCAACGCAGTGGAGTTTCGCCCGCAAGTTGTATCCCATCTACTTTGAACTGGCGCGCGAGTTCGCCATTGATGTTAAGCCTTGCGGTGAATTGGAAGCCGGCGTCGATACTCCGGGCAAGGAAACCGTAGAGCAGGCAAACCAGTGGATCGAGCAGATGGACAATTCCATCCAGGTCCATCAACTGCGCCAGTTCCTGCAAACCAGTTCCCTGGTGACGCAAGAGGGCCTGGTAACCCTGCTGCAGCACTTCCTGGCCAAGCAAACCAAAAATGACGCTGTGCGCGACAAGATTGACTTCCTGCTGGTGCAGTACTTCAGCCAGATCGCCCCGGCGGGCGTGAATGATGCGGAAGTAGATCTCGCGTTTGTTGCCCAGTCCATGGAGCCCGTGCTGGGCCCGGTTGAGATCAAACCTCCGGTATGGCTGAACTCTCTGGACCGGGTATTGGAATCGGCGCGGAAATGCAAATCTCTGGATGAGTTGCTGCATGGCGGCGTCCTCGAACAAGGCCGCAAGGCCAAAGGATTGGCGGGTGAACTTTTTTATCTGCCGGTAGCGCTGGCGGCTTTCACGCGATTTGGATACTTGATGCGTAGAGCCTTTTTCCGCCTGATGCTTGGCGATCTGAACCTCATCCTCGACGGCCTGACCGAACTCGAGGATCAGGGCGTGGAGACGATCGATTGCCGACGGGCACAATTCTCGGCGCAGGAACCAATCATTCGACTGCGAATGATTTGCCAGTCCTGGAAAGTGATGTTCCAGGCGGAATATTCATCGGGATCTCCACTGCGCATGCTGGTGGATCTGCGCGCATCGGTGGAACACGCTCTGGGGCGCGGCAAGGCGCCGGAAGGCGATGTCAAAGCAAAGCCTGCAGCATCGGCTAAACCGGCGGCGGCCGTGCCTGCAAAACCAGTCGCCTCAACCGCGAAGACCGCGGCTCCGGCAAAGAGCGCGCCTGCAAACGCTGTAATCAAGCCTGCTCTGACAAACAAACCCGCGCCAGCGGCAAAAGCTGCGGCGGCAGCGTCAGTCTCCCCGGGCGTTGCTAAGGCTGCGGCAAAGCCTGCGGCTAAGCCAGGCGTAGCGGCGGCAGCCGCGAAGGCCGCAAGTAAGCCCGCTGCGCCAAATGCGGATGCTCCTGAATTCGAAGTCTCGGGTTCGGCCGCTTGGGATCCTGATTCTGCTTCTCCGAAGAAGCATTGAACGATTCGTGTACGAAAAATCGCAAATCCGGTCCGGTGGCCGGTGATTGAGCGAGAAAAGGAAATTGTTCGTGGAAACGCCGACCGTACTGATCATCTCCGACGAAGCCGATTTCTCGCGGCGCATCACGGGCCGCTGGCAGATGGAGCGGCACGTTCCCACCTTCACGCTTCTGAGCGGGGAGTTGTGGCCACGATTCGCGGCGGACGTATTTGACGTGGCCATTGTCGGACAACTCCGGCGAGCCTTGCTTTCGGTTGTTCTTGAGCCTTTGCATTCGACCAGTCAGCCGGTGTTCTGCGTCTGTCACGATGCCGCGACCGCGCAACTGGTGCGCGACCGCTGGCCGCGCATTTCGATTCTTCGTCCGAGCGAGCATTGGCTTGAGACTTTAGTCCTGGCAGCATCCGAGGCTATGCACCGGTCGCGGGCCGAAGCGAGGGCGCGGACGGCTGAACTTTCCTGCGCGACACTCGAGCGGCAGGCCACACTGGGCCGCTACATGTTGGAGATGCGGCACAACATGAATAACGCGCTGACGTCAGTATTGGGAAATTCGGATTTGCTGCTGCTTGAACCCGGCAGCTTTTCTGCCCAGACCCGAGCGCAGATCGAGACGATCCGCAATATGACGCTGCGGATTCACGAAATCATGCAACGCTTTTCTTCATTGGACAAGGAAATGAACGTGGTGGCGCAACAGGCGGTGCAAGATTCGTGCAAGTCATACGCGGCTTCGTCGGCTGGCGATTAGAGCATGAAGATGAGAATTTCACCTCCCCTTTCAAAGCGCCGATCGACCGGTCGAGCGTACACGTGGTTCGGAACCCTGCGGGGAAGGATTGTATGCATCGATTGATTGCGGGCGTCACCATTCTCGAGCACGAATTGTCTGAACTGCGCCTGCTGGTTGAGCGCCAGACCGGGATCCTCCTGGATTGTCCCAATAGCGCATTAGCAGCGCACATCGCCGACTATCTGGAGAAGAACGAACTGGCATCGCCGGGTGCATTGCTCGACCTTCTGCGGAGCTCGGATATGGATCCGGCGATGTTTGCCACTTTCCTCGATGGCGTCATGAACGTGAAGACCGGGTTCTTCCGGCATCCGGGAGCGATGAACGCTCTCGCCCAGCATGTGATGCCGCAATTGTATTCGCGCAAGGCCGATGATGGGGCGTGCACGCTGCGTATATGGAGCGCGGGTTGTTCCACTGGCGAAGAGGCGTATTCGATCGCGATGGCGCTGTGCGAGGCCATGCCCAACGGCAATGGGAACGGCAACGGCTCGATCAATGGAAATGGTAAGGAGGCAAAAGCTTCCGGGCGAAATGGCGGCATCACTGAGAGCGCCGTTCCGGCGGCACACCCGACGCGAGAGTGGTCGATTCATATCGTGGGTAGCGACCTGCTGCCGTCGTCGATCGCGGTGGCCGAGCGCGGACTGTATCCGCAATCGGCGCTGACGGGGCTGCCTCCGGCGATGATTCGAGCCTGTTTTTCGAAGATTGGAAATACGAACGGATCGGCCGGCGCACAAGTTGGATCGGGGTATGTTGCGGGGAACGGTTCGAGCAATGGCTCTAGCGCGAACGCTCACCTCCTGGTGAAGCCGCGCTTGCGCAGCCTTGTCACCTTCAACACAATGAACTTGACCAAGCCGGTCTACATTGGACGGTTCGACTGCATCTTCTGCATGGATGTATTGCCGCAACTCTCGCGGGCCCAGCGCATCGCTTTGATGGAGCGACTGCATCTCTACCTTGAACCGGGCGGATATCTGTTCTTGAGCCAGACAGAAAAGCTGTGCACTCCGAATTTGAACTTTCGGCAGGAAACCTACGACGGGTACACGATCCATCGAAAACCGATGGCTGCCAGCGCGGCGTACGGCCGGTAGAAACTGCGAAGTGTTCCTGCAGGAACACTTTTTCCACAGGCCTTAATCATTCAAATAGCTTCTTATCATATACTTATACGGAACAGTCATGTCTGATGGGCAATGTTTGTTTTGTCCATTTTATCTATTTTGTATAATAGGCTAAGTATGAAGAGTGTTTCCGCTACAGAGGCGAAACAGCGCCTTGCTGCCCTTCTTGATTCCGCCCAGCGGGAGCCCGTTATGATCCGCCGCCAGAATCGCGACGTTGCCGTCATCATGTCTGCACAGGAGTACGAGCGGATACGCAGGGTCAACGTCGCCGAGCTCGAGCGAATGATGGACCGCATCGGTGCTCAGGCCGCAAAGAACGGAATGACCCCGGAGATTCTTGCTGACATTCTGAAAGACTGATGCGCTACGTCGTTGATACCAACGTTCTGGTCAGCGCCATCGTCTTTCCGCTTTCCGTTCCGCGCCAAGCTGTGAACGAAGTGCTGTTCGAGGGCTCCCTGCTTCTTTCCGAGTTCACAATGGAGGAACTGAAGGACGTTCTTTTGCGGTCGAAATTCGACCGCTATGTAAGCCGGGAGGAGTTCGTCCATTTCCTGGCTCAGTTGAGCGCCGTGGCTGAGTTCGTCTCGATCATTCAATTGGTCCGGGAATGCCGCGATCCAAAAGATGACAAATTTCTGGAAGTAGCGCTGAATGGCAGGGCGGACGTGATCGTCACGGGCGACGCGGATTTGCTGGCGATGCATCCGTGGCGGGGGATAGCGATTCTATCGGCGGCCGATTACTTGAACCGGGGAGCGTAATTATCATCTACGCGAACAAAAATTCCTTCGTTCGCAATTCCTTAATTGAGTCGCGCAGCTTTGCCGCCTTTTCGAACTCGAAGCGCTTCGCCGCTTCCCGCATGTCGCTTTCGAGCTTTCCGATGTAGGTGTCGACTTCTTCCTGCGACTTGAACTCGGGCAGGCCCTCGGACTCACCCGCCGTCAGGTCGGCGTAGTCGGCAGCGACGATTGCCGCCAGCGTCATGTCGAGCGGACGCACGATCGATTCTGGGGTGATGCCGTGTTCTTCGTTGTAGGCAGTCTGAATCGCACGGCGGCGCGAGGTCTCGTCCATGGCGCGTTTCATGGAGTCGGTTTGGCGGTCGGCGTAAAGAATGGCGCGTCCGTTCAGATGACGGGCGCAACGGCCAATGGTCTGGATGAGCGATCCGCTGGAGCGAAGAAAGCCTTCTTTGTCGGCGTCGAGAATCGCGACCAGAGAAACTTCAGGCAGGTCTAATCCTTCCCGCAGAAGATTAATGCCGATCAATACATCGAACTCACCTTTACGCAGGTCGCGCAGAATTTTCACGCGCTCGAGCGTCTCGATCTCGGAGTGCATGTAGCGGCACTTTACCCCCACCTCGGCGTAGTACTCGGCCAGGTCTTCGGCCATGCGCTTGGTGAGCGTCGTCACCAAGACACGCTCGCCTTTCTCGACGCGCGCGCGAATTTCGTGCAGCAGATCGTCGATCTGTCCCTTCACGGGACGCACTTCAACCGGAGGGTCGATCAAACCCGTTGGCCGGATGATCTGCTCGACCACTACTCCCGCAGATTTTGTCAGCTCATATGGCCCCGGAGTCGCGGAGACGTAAACCAGCTGGTTGGTTCTGTGCTCGAATTCTTCGAAGGTTAGCGGACGATTGTCCAGAGCGGAGGGCATGCGGAATCCATACTCGACGAGAACTTCCTTGCGCGAGCGGTCTCCGGCGTACATGCCGCGCAACTGCGGAACCGTCTGGTGCGATTCGTCGATGAACATCAGGAAATCACGGGGGAAATAATCGAGGAGCGTTGGAGGTGGTTCACCGGGCAGACGTCCGGTGAAGTGGCGTGAGTAATTCTCGATGCCGTGGCAGTAGCCCATGGCCTTAATCATTTCGAGGTCGAACATGGTGCGCTGGTGAATGCGCTGCGCCTCGACCGGTCTTCCCTGCTTCTCGAGTTCGATCTCCCACCAGGCCAATTCTTTTTTGATTGAATCGACGGCGGATGCGCGGGTTTCTTCCTTCATCACATAATGGGTTTTGGGATAAATCGGCAGGCGCATGTATTTCTGCTTGACGGTGCCGAAGAGAGGGTCGATCTGCGAAAGCGCTTCGATCTGATCTCCCCACATCTCGATGCGGTAGGCCATGTCGTCATAAGTGGGAAAAACTTCGATGACATCACCACGAACGCGGAAGGTTCCGCGGCGGAACTCGCCGTTGGTGCGCTCGTAGAGGATGTCCACGAGCTTGCGCGTGATTTCTTCACGCTTGATCTTCTGGCCTTTTTCGACGAACAACATCATGCCGTAATAGGCCTCGGGAGATCCCAAGCCGTAGATACAACTCACCGACGCAACGATCAGTGCGTCACGCCGTTCGAAGAGCGAGCGGGTGGCCGAGAGGCGCAGCTTGTCGAGTTCGTCGTTAATCGTTGCTTCTTTTTCGATGTAAAGATCGGCTGCGGGCACGTAGGCTTCGGGCTGGTAGTAGTCGTAGTAGGAAACGAAGTACTCGACCGCATTATGCGGAAAGAAGCTTTTGAATTCGTGATAAAGCTGCGCCGCCAGAGTCTTGTTGTGAGCCATCACCAGCGTTGGCCGATTGAGAGCCTCAATCACCTTGGCCATGGTGAAGGTCTTGCCTGAGCCGGTAACGCCGAGCAGAACCTGGTGCTGCTCGCGATCGTAGAGCCCGCGGGTCAGCGCCTGGATGGCGGAGGCTTGATCGCCTTGCGGCTTGTAACTGGAGACTAGTTTGAAATCCATGAGAAAGCTCTCGGCTGTCCGCTTTCGGCTTGTGGCAGGGCGCGGCTGTATTTCGGGCGGCAACTCCGCAGGGCCGAATTTCGGCGACAGAGAATCTTTCTATTATAAACCGGGGCGGAAAAACACAAGCATCACCACAGAGGGCACCGAGCGAAACTTTTGAAATCGATCAGTCGAGCGATAGCAGGATCCAGTAGACGCCTGTGGGATAGCTAGCTGTGCGGGCATAGCAGGCTCCCACCGAGAAATTGCGAAGATTATGGCTGGTTATGGCATGAGTGGCATCGTTCGGCAGGATTTCAGGACGCAGGCTCGTATAGGTGAGCACCGTGAACTGCTTGGCTAATTTTTGGACAGGCGGGGTTCCGAGTTTGTCGGCTTGTGCCATGGAGCAGGCAGCAGCATCGGCACTCGGCAGCTCGCGCTGCGACAATTCGGATCGTCCGGCGCTGTGGCGGGCTTGCATCAACGCCGCCGCAATGCGGTCCTTCACTTCTTCCGGGGAATAGCTGGGGAGGGCGTGGCCAAAGTCCTGCACGATAAAAAGTTGATCCCCACTGCGGACTACTCCCAACCCGATCACGTTGTAGGCGGGATTGAGCAGGTTCGCGCGATGCGGGGGTGAAAGCATCAGGTGTTCGTGACCGTGCTGGGCATCGTAATCGAGAGCAACGTTCTCTCCAGCTTGTTCGAGCTGCAGATTGCTGGTGTTGGCGAGGCGTTGAGGGAGGGCTGGCTCTCCGGCAAACTGATGCGAGAGTTGGCGTGCGTCGAGCATAGCTAGTGCATGGGCGCGGGCCGCGCGCGCGAGACCGGAATCCAGCGTCAGGGCAGGGACTCCGGCCTGCTGGCGGGCTGCGTTTGCCAGCTCAAACATGTCTTGCTCCACTTGAAACTCATAATCGCGAAAGGGAATGTCGGGCGAGGTCGCGGCTGCGGGCTTCAGAGTGGCTTTCTGATTCTGGCCGGCCGTAGCTGGGTACGCCGCCGAGGAAGCCATCAGGCGGACGGCGGGGTGAACGGTGATCACCCCCGTTCCCAACAAAAAGGCCAGCAGTAATCGAGGCGCGCGATGCATCCAGTTTGGCCTACCGAGATCCTGGGAAGGATCGATTTAACTCAAGCGATTCCCGCTTGCCACTCGTTGCGGCTCAAACCTTGTTGCTGGTGCTAGGCTAGGGGCTGGTCGGGGAGGAAAGAAGTTACCTGTGTCTATGGAACTAGGGATCAGTGGGGTCATTGGCCTGTTGTTTGGCAGCGTGCTTGCGTGGTTGTTGCTGCGTTCGCGCACGGCCGGATTGCAGGCACGGTTGGCGCTGACAGAAAAGGAATTAGGAGCCGCAAAGGCAGAACTGGCGCGGCTTTCGGAGGATCAGCGCTCGCTGGTGGAAAGCCGGGCGCGACTGGAATCCGCCCTCGAATTGGAACGAAAGACCAGCGACGAAAAGATTGAATTGCTGACGAGAAGCGGCGAGCGCGCCGCGGAGGATCTGCAAAATGCGTTCAAGGCGCTCGCGGCAGACGCGCTCAAGAATAACAATTCTTCGTTCTTGCAGATCGCCGAGGAAAAGCTGAAGCGCTTCCAGAGCGATGCCCGTGGAGATCTGGAAGCGCGGCAAAAGGCGGTCGAAAACCTAGTTGGGCCGGTTCGCGAGTCGCTGAGCAAGGTCGATGCGCAGATCCAGCAAATGGAAAAAGAACGGATGGACGCATACGGCGGGCTGCGGCAGCAGGTCGAGTCATTGATTACGAGCCAGAAAGAACTTCAATCGGAGACTGGGAACCTGGTACGCGCGTTGCGCACGGCGAACGTCCGCGGGCGCTGGGGGGAAATTCAGCTGCGGCGGGTGGTGGAAATCGCCGGAATGCTGTCGTACTGCGACTTCGCAGAACAGGAAACCATCACGGGCGAAAGCGGGCGATTGCGCCCTGATCTCGTGGTAAAGCTGCCGGGGGGAAAACGCGTTGTGGTGGATGCCAAGACGCCGCTGCAAGCATTTCTGGACGCGTTTGAAACCACGGATGAAGAGGCGCGACGCGCTTGTTTGGCGACTCATGCCCGCCAGGTTCGCGACCACATCAATACGCTGAGCGGGAAAAAATATTGGGAGCAGTTTGAATCCACGCCGGAGTTCGTGGTGATGTTTCTTCCAGGAGAGACTTTTTTTAGCGCAGCGCTTGAGCAGGACACGGGACTGATCGAACATGGCGTGCTGAACAAAGTCATCCCGGCATCGCCGACGACGTTGATCGCATTGTTGAAAGCGATCAACTATGGATGGAATCAGGAAAAGCTGGCGCGCAATGCGCAAGAGATCAGCCAACTCGGGAAAGAATTGCACGAGCGGCTCCGAAAGCTGGCCGGACACATCAGCGGAGTGGGTACCAACCTCGACCGGGCAGTCGAGGCCTATAACCAGGCGGTCGGATCGCTCGAGAATCGCGTTCTGGTCTCGGCGCGGAAGTTTGCCGAATTGGGAGCATCGGTGGCCGACGATATTCCAGAACTGGAGCCGATCGAGACGACCGCTCGCGCTCTTTCGTTCGAATGGGATGAAGAGCCGCTCGAAATTCCTAAGCGCGATGATCGCAAGGCGGGGTAGAAATTCATCCCACCTGGACCCGTTACGGCTTGAGTTGCTTAAACCTCAGAAATTCCCATGCGTCCCTATTAATTTTATCTGCCAGTGCGTAGTAGTTGTGATCGTGATGCTCTAGCTCAACGTAGTGAACAGGAAATCCCGCGTTCTGCAGCAGATCGCGCGTTCTGCGTACGCTCTCCAGCGGGAAGAACTGATCATGATCGCCAATGTAGATGGCGATCGGCGTCTTTCTCTGGGCGCGGGTCAAGATCCACTGATAGTCGTCAGCGATGCGCATGCCATGGACGGCCGCGGCGGCGAAGTACTCAGATTCGAACATCGCGCTGTCGTAAGCCAAATATCCGCCCATTGAATTGCCAAAGAGATAAATACGCTGGGCATCAATTCGCAGAAATTTCCTGGCATCTTCGACCATACAGCGAAAAATGCGGGGAGCGCCGCTTTCAAACTCGGGGTCGCGCGGAAGTTCTGGAGCCAGAAGGACGATTTTCTGTTGCCGGGCAAGCTCGCCCCAAGCCTGCGCCATATTCGCGGCTCGGTCGCCAGCTCCATGGAGCAGCACCAGCACAGGTAGCCAGTGATCTGGGTCGGGCGTTGCATAAAGGTACCGCTGGTCGACTTCTCCGCAACGAGCTGTTCTTGAACCACTGTCACTTGCAGAAGCACTCGATCGAAGTAGAAGGATCGACAGGAACAGCAGGACGCGCACAAATCGAAGACCTGGTAGTGGCATCCGTGTTTCCTGCGACATTCGGAAGGATACTCCGCATCATCATACTCTGAGGGCGTTGGCGGCTATGTGTTTCAGACTTCCGTGCGCAACTCGTGTCGGATCAAGGAAACTCGCGATACGGAATCCCACAGAAACCTCCACAAAAGCATAGTCGTCGTTCGAAAACGCATCTATAATTTTGGAAGTATCTTCCGGCAATAGACTTAGCGGCAGTGAGGGGGTTCCCCTGGGTGGCAGTGAAGTTGCTAATTGACGATCGGGGTGACTCGTCCACCGGCCTTCCTACGACGTCCAGGGGCTCAGGAACGGGAACCAAGTTCATGAATCGGGAGAGCCAAGCTCGGTTTGTCGCTGTCCTGCTGTTCCTGCTAACGGTAGCCGCGGTTGTGTTCGCTGGCTTTAATTTCCAAAAGGAAAATCAATCGGCTGTACCCGACGATGGCGTCTGGTGGGTAGAACATGACGGGCATCTGGTTGCCGACCGTGTCGACAGCCATGGCCAGGGCGCCCAGGCGGGAATCAAGCCGAACGACGAACTGGTCGCGGTCAACGGGCAAGAGATCAAGAATACCCCCGGACTCGAACGACAACTCTACTCGACAGGTGTGTGGCATAAGGCGTCATATTCCCTGCTCCGACAGTCGGTGCCGTTGGATTCGAAGGTCCTTCTGGTTCCGGCAGATCGATCCCTGAACAACTGGCTGCGGCTGATTGCCCTCATCTACCTGGGAATCGGTTTGTACGTTCTCCTGCGCCGGTGGACTGCCGTCGGTTCGACTCACTTTTACATTTTCTGCCTGGTTTCTTTCGTTGCGTATTCCTTTAAGTACACGGGCAAGCTGAACGACTTTGATTGGACGATCTACTGGAGCAACATCGTCGCCTGGGTCGTGCAGCCCGCGCTCTTCCTGCACTTTGTGCTGACGTTTCCCGAAAGACGGCGGACTATCCGCCAGCACCCATGGCTGCTGGCGCTGGCGTATGTACCGGGAGCGCTCCTGTTGGGGCGGCACATCATTGCCTTGCGGCTGGCCCAAGCCAGCGGACATCTCCGCTGGGACATGGACCGGCAGGAAATGGCATACGGCGCGGTGCTCTTCATGGTCGCCGCAGCAGTTCTGACCTACAGCTACAGTCGTGCGACGACCACGATTTTGCGTCAACAGCTGAAGTGGGTGACGCGCGGAACGATCCTGGCGGTTGTCCCGTACACGCTTTTCTATGTTGTGCCCTACCTGATGGGCTCCCTGCCCGGCGTCGGCATGAAGTTGTCAGTGCTTTCGCTGGGCTTGTTGCCGCTGACTTTTGGCTATGCCATTTTCCGCTACCGGTTAATGGACGTCGACCTGATCTTCAAGCGTGGCGTGGTTTATACCCTGGCGGCCGCGGCCGTGGTGGGAATGTATTTCGCCCTGGTCGCCGGAGTCGCGACGCTGGTTCACTCGCGGCAGCCTGGGACGGGGCCTGTCGGGCTGATTTTGGCGGTTGTCGTCACCGCGCTGTTGTTTGATCCAGTGCGCAAGTGGATTCAGGATCGTGTCGATCATCTCTTCTACCGGACGGTCTACGACTATCGCCGCACGCTAATCGAATTCGGGCGCGAGTTGAGTTCTGAAACCGATTTGAACGCACTACTATCTTCGGTGGTGGAGCGTCTGTCGCGGACGCTGGCAGTGGATCGAATCGCTATTTTTCTGAGGGCAGGAGAGGAATCCGAACAATTCGTTCTCTCGAAATCGATTGGGTTCAGCCCGATGGGAAAGCTCGACCTGGCGTTCTTGAGCGCGACTCGCCCAGAACCTTCTGGGCACATGTTCTTTGAGAATACGCATCAGGTGCCGCGGGAAACGGCGAAGTCGCAAGAAGCGATCGCGAGACTGGATTTGAACTATTACATCCCATGCCGCGCCCAGCAGAAGACGGTTGCGGTGCTGGGATTGGGGAAAACGCGAAAGGGTGATTATCTTTCCAGCGAAGATGTCGAACTGCTGGAAACCTTGGGCGGATATCTGGGTATTGCGATCCAGAATGGCCGGTTGTATGCCTCGCTGCAGCAGAAGGTCGCCGAATACGAGCGGCTGAAAGACTTCAACGAGAACATTGTCGAATCGATCAATGTCGGCGTCATGGCGCTCGATATGGAAGACCGCATCGAGAGCTGGAATTCGCAGATGGAAGTGATGTATGCGCTTCCCCGGTGGCAAACGCTCACGCAGCCCTTGTCTAACGTTTTTCCGAGCGAATTTGCGGAGGAATTCTACCGCGTGAGGGAAAACGCCGGCATCAACAATCTGTATAAGTTCCGCCTGGCGACGCCCGCAGGAGAAACGCGGACGGTGAACGTTGCGATTGCGCCGCTGGTAACCCGCAAATTCCAAGTGATTGGCCGGCTGGTCATTATGGACGACATCACGGACCGGGTCGACCTTGAGAACCAGCTCTCGCAGGCCGACAAAATGACGTCGATTGGGCTGCTGGCCGCCGGCGTGGCGCATGAAGTGAACACGCCGCTAGCCGTGATCTCCTCCTATACGCAGATGCTTGCCAAGCAGCTGCAGGGTGATCCGCAGAAGTCAGGTTTGCTGGACAAGATTACGCGGCAAACTTTCCGCGCCTCGGAGATTGTCAACAATCTGCTGAACTTTTCGCGGACGAGCGGAACCGAATTCGCAAATGTGGACATCAATAAAGTCATCACCGACACGCTGGCACTCCTGGAGCATCAGTTCAAGACGTCCAAAATTCAGGTGCAGTCGGATTTGACGCCGGGGATCTCGGCGATTCAAGGAAATCCCGGAAGGCTGCAGCAAGTATTTCTGAACCTGTTTCTCAACGCGAAGGACGCAATGCCTGGCGGCGGAAAGCTCTCAATTGCCACAAGCAATGGCGAGATGGTGAGCGTGCGAGTCAGCGACACCGGTTCCGGGATCGCGCCGGAACATATTCAACGCATCTACGACCCGTTCTTCACGACCAAGGCGGTTCCCAAAGAAGGTCAGAGCCGCGGCACCGGGCTCGGGCTCTCAGTCACCTACGGCATTATCCAGGAACATGCCGGGAAGATTCGCGTGGAAAGCGACCCTGGGGCGGGCACGACGTTCGCTCTCGATTTCCCGTTAAGCAGGAAGGCAGTTCATGTCTGAAGCAGCAGTCATATCGCGAGGGATGGCCAATGGCAGCCCGTCCCCTGCCGGTTCGGTTCTGATCATTGATGATGAGGCAGAGATTCGTGAATCTCTGCAAACCTTGCTGGAGATGGAGGGTTTCGAGATTGAAACGGCGGTCAGCGGTGAAGACGGTATTGCGCAGATGGCCGACCGGCCGTTTGACCTGGTTTTGCTCGATCTCACCCTTCCGGGGCGCAATGGGATGGAGATTCTTTCCGAGATCCGAACGCACGATCCGCGCTTGCCCGTCATCATGATCACCGCTTACGGAACGGTGGAAAATGCGGTGCGCGCGATGCAGTCGGGTGCGGCCAATTTCGTTCAGAAGCCGTGGGACAACGAGAAACTTCTGGCCGACGTTCGCGCCGCCGTGGGATGGCGCCGCGCGGAAGAAGAGAACGTGCAGCTCAAGCGCGCTCTCAAACAGCGATACAACTTCGAAAATATCGTGGGCAAGAGCGAGCCCATGCTGAAGATTTTCGATTTGGTGGCCCAGGTGGCGAACAGCCGCTCGACCGTGCTTTTGCAGGGCGAGAGCGGAACCGGTAAGGAAGTAATCGCCAAGGCCATCCATCTGAACTCGCCCCGGAGGGACAAGCCATTCGTTCCGGTGAACACCGGATCGATGCCCACGGACCTGCTCGAATCGACCCTGTTTGGCCACGTTAAGGGGGCTTTCACCAGCGCGATCGCCTCTAAGAAGGGGCTATTCGAGGTTGCCGACAAAGGCACGCTGTTCCTGGACGAAATCGCCACGATGGGCCTCGAGACGCAAGCCAAGATTCTGCGTGTGTTGCAGGATCGGCGGTTCATGCATCTTGGAGGAATTCAGGAGATTCAGGTGGATGTTCGTATTATCGCCGCAACGAATATCGACTTAAGACACATGGTTCGCGAGGGCCGCTTCCGAGAAGATCTTTTCTATCGACTGAATGTGATCACGGTCGAGCTTCCACCCTTACGTCAACGAAAAGAAGATATCCCGTTGCTCGTGGAGTTCTTTCTCAGGAAATATGCGGAGGAGAATGGAAGAACTGTACCTCATGTGACGCCGGAAGCGTTGCGCCCGCTAATGGCCTATTCCTGGCCGGGCAATGTGCGCGAACTGGAGAATGTGATTGAACGTGCGGTCGTGCTCTCCTCCGGGCCAGAGATCAGTGTGGACCTTCTGCCGGATTCGCTGATGGGGCGCGGGTCTTCCCTTACCCTGCACGACCCTCCTTCGGACGCTTCATTATTTGAAATCGTGGAAGACGTGGAGCGGCGTGTTATCACGGACATGCTCGAGCGCTGCAACTGGAATCAGACGGAAGCGGCCGAGCGCTTCCACGTGCCGCTGTCGACACTCAATCAAAAGATCCGGCGCCTGAATATCGAGATTAAGAAGAAGGGGCGCGGATAGGCCACAGGCATCCACAAGAGTCGCCCTGACCCTACAGACTACTAGTTCACTTGTCGGCTTCGTCGCCGAATGACGGGCGGCTTTCTCTGTTATATTTCCGACAAGCCCTGCGCTGAACGTGCGGGACTGCAGAAGCGCATGGACTTTACCTCGCCCACGGAGTTTGCCAAGCAAAAAGTTTTGGCCGTGCAAGAGTACACGCTCATGGCTTCCCAGGCCGTGGCCAATCTCGTGCGCAAGCCTATCTATTTTGCCGATATGGTGCAGCAGGCCGACTTGATCGGCGTGGGTTCGCTGCCGATCGTGGTGCTGACCGGATTCTTCACCGGCGGAGTCCTGGCATTGCAGACCGCCAACACTCTGCAGCGTTTTGGATCGATCACGCTGATCGGGCAGCTGGTTTCTACCTCGATGGTGCGCGAACTGGGGCCGGTTCTGACAGGTTTGATGGTGGCGGGACGGAATTCTTCCGGAATGGCCAGCGAACTGGGGTCGATGGTCGTTACGGAACAGATCGATGCCATGCGCGCGCTTGGCACCGATCCCATGAAAAAGCTGGTCACTCCCAGAGTGACGGCAACGGTATTCATGCTGTTTTTCTTGAGCATCATTTCCGACTTAGTCGGACTCGCGGGCGGACTTATGGTGGCTAAGCTGTTTCTGAGCCTCGACGCCCGGCAATACTGGAGCAATGCCTGGCAAGTCCTCGTGTTCCAGGACGTCTTCATGGGGCTGCTGAAACCGACTCTCTTCGGCTTCATTATTGCGACGGTCGGCTGTTATTACGGGCTCAGCGCGCGCGGCGGCACGCAGGGCGTGGGCCGAGCGACGACGCAAGCGGTCGTGGCCGCCTCAGTGTTTATTCTGGTCACAGACTTTTTCGTCACTAAACTTCTTATCTCGATACTTTCCTATCGCTAACCATGTCTGCTCCCACGCTACCTGTCGCCTGCCCGGCCGATGTTGCGGGTTCTCCTGCTGCCGCAGCCATCGTATTCGATGACGTGCATCTTGCTTTTGGAGACAACGAAGTTCTGCGTGGCGTGTCGTTCCATCTGCCTTTTGGTGAAACGAAAGCGCTATTTGGAGTGGCTGGATCCGGCAAGAGCACAATTCTGAAGCTGGCGCTGGGCCTTCTGCCGCCGGATTCAGGAAGAATCACAGTCTTAGGCAACGAAGTCACAGAGTTGCGCGAGCAAGATCTTTTTCCTATGCGCGCTAATTTGGGGATGGTGTTCCAGGAGAGCGCGCTGTTCGATTCGCTGACCGTCCGCGAAAACGTGGCCTACCGCCTCACTGAGGAGCGGGGAATCTACGACGACGCGATCGATACGCGGGTTCGCGAGTCGCTGCGGTTTGTGGAATTGGAGCATACGCTGGATATGTTTCCCTCTGAACTTTCTGGCGGCATGCGACGGCGGGTTGCTATCGCGCGAGCCATCATTACCAAGCCCGAATTGCTCCTCTATGATTCGCCCACAGGCGGGCTGGATCCGGTGACGTCCAATACGATCGTTGAGTTGATTATGAAGCAGCGCGATGTTTACCGCACCAGTTCGCTATTGGTGACGCATCGCCTGCAGGACGCCTTTACGATGGCGACTCACGAGTTCGATCCGAAGACGAACCAGCTAAGGGCTTTGCCGAAAGGCCAGTATTGCGATGTTCCGATGAGTTTCCTGGTATTGCGCGACGGAAAGGTTGTATTTGACGGTGATATCCGGCAGTTGGCGAATACGACCGACGAATATATTCGCGAGTATATTTCGTAGAGTCGTCGTCTTCGATCGATAGTCGTCTTGAATTGGCCGCCGCTTTCACTTCCCTGCCATTTTTTTTTCCACGTCCTCGACCTTCGATGGCACTGCGGCGCTGAGCTTGATCAACTTCCCATCTGCATCGACGAGGAAATCGTCTTCAATGCGCACGCCTATGTTTTCTTCCGGAATATAGATGCCGGGTTCAATCGTGAATGCCATTCCCGGACCGAGTGGAACCTTGTAGTCCCCAGTGTCGTGCACATTCAAGCCGATGTAGTGACCCAGACCGTGAATGAAATATTGATCGAGCGGTTGCCCGTGAAGATCTTTGCCATGCGTCTTGATGTAGTCGCGCGCGACTTTGTTGATGGAGTTCTCGGAATCTCCGACAAGCATTGATTTGCCAGACTGGAAGGCTGCCATCGCGGCCTCTTGCGCTCCGAGCACGATCTCGTAGATTTCCTTCTGGCGCGGCGTGAAATGGCCGTTGATGGGAAGCGTGCGCGTGATATCGGCGGCGTACATGGAGTACTCGGCCGCGGCGTCAATTACGACGACGTCGCCTGCCTTCATCGTATTGGTGTTCTCCGAGTAGTGCAGGACTGTCGAGTTGTGCCCCGAGCCCACGATCGGTGCATAGGATGGGCGCTCGCATCCGCGCCGGTCCCATTCATATTGCATGAGCGCGGAAATCTCATACTCCTTCACGTCCGGCTTCACGGCTTTCATAGCCGCCAGGTGCGCAGCGGCGGAGGCATCCACGGCTTTGCGGATTAGGGCAACTTCGCCTGCGTCCTTGACTGTCCGCAAAGAAGTCAGCATCGGCTTGACATCCTGAAAGAAGACAATCGCGGTGCTGTGTTTCAGGAATGCAAGTGCGTCGGCGCTAGCGGAGGCCTCTCCGTTAGACGGTAGGTCTGTATAAACGACCGGCCGGCCGTTGGCGAGCAACTTCCCAACTTCGTCCGGCAGTTTGCCGGTTTCTTCCACGCGGTCGAAGCCGGTGAGCCTCGCGGCTTGCGGATCCTCGGCGCCCAACTGCGGGCCGGTGTATTTTTCGAGCCGCATGTTCCGAGGAGGGAGAAAAAGAATTTCACTGTACGGCCGGGCGGGTGAGTCGCCTTGCGCGTCGCTGGCCGGTGCGACGAGGAGCGCGGCGCCTGGCACCGTTACACCCGAAAGATAGTAGAAGTTGTTGTCCTGGCGAAAAGCGTAGACCGCGTCCATACCTTCAAGTGGCGCCACGAGCAGGACCACGCCTCCCGCTTTCTTGGCCAACGCTTCTCGGCGGGCGTGATAGTCGGCTCCCGGCTGCCGGTCGAGAGATAGTCCGACCGCACAGAGGAGGAGAATCTGAGTCGCAAGGCACAGCATTCTATTCCGCATGAAAATTCTTTCTTGAGACGCGAGTTACAGGTAACGCTGTCCGAAGAGTCGCTTATTTCGGCGTTGCTAGATTCTTGCCCGCTTGAACGAAGCTGTCGACATTGCTCTTATCGATAAGGTCCGAACCCGTGTCAACAAAATCCGGGATGGGTGCGTAAGCGTCCTTCGACCAATCTTTATCGAGTGAGGGAGGTTTGTGATGATACAGGTTGTCGAGCATCTGCATGCCGACGAAGGCCATGGTGTAAGGTTTTTGCGCGATGGTTGCCGCGATCACACCTTTCTGGATCCAGTCGAGAGTTTCCTGATCGGTATCCATGGCAATCACTGTTTTCCCGGTGACGTGGTAGCTGTTTAGCACGCCGGCAACTTCCTTACCCGATTGCGCTTCGAGGCAGACAAAGGCATCGACCTTGTCGCGTTCTTTTCCAACAATTTGAGTCGCGGTATCGAAAGCGATTCTGGGATCGCCCTGGATATCGACCACGCGGGTGATTTTGATGTCCGGCGTTTTCGCTAACGCGTCTTTATATCCGTGAAGACGGTCTTGCAGGTTGGACTGGTCCGGCATCGAGAACACGACGACATTGCCCTTCCCCTTTAGTTCCTGGGCGAGGCGCTGACCACCGGCGAATCCAGCCTGATAGTTGTTGGTACCGATGAAAAAAAGACGTTTGCTCGGAGGCGCGTCAGAATCGATTGTGACCACAGGAATCCCGGCCGCAACGGCCTTATCGATGCCATCTTTGAGCGCTGCCGGGTCGGTCACGGCGAGCAGAATGCCGGTCGCTTTCTTCTGCACGGCCTCATCCAGCGCCTGGGCTTCGGCCTTGGGATCATAGGTCTGCGGCCCGGTGAAATCGGAACGCACTTTGATTTGAGCTGCGGCATTGGAAAAGCCTGTGCCTGCAGTTTTCCAGTAGGGCAGCTGCAAATTCGCCGAAACCATGACGAAGTATTCGTCGGAATCGTGAGCACCGCCGCAACTCAGGAGCAATACCGAGACTGCAGCAAAAGCCGTGGAGTTGAGAATTCTATGCAAGCGTAGCATCGCATCCTCCTTTCGAAGATTCGACCGCACGCGAGGTTAGATTTTTTCAGCGACTGGATTGTAAACGTTCGGCCAAATGAAGGCCAACCTTTAGCGCAGACAACAGCACGCAGCGACTCAGACTCCCACGGGGAATGGCTTGGTGTGCGTGGTAGTCCTCACTGATGCTCTGCCAAAACGTCCCTGGAGGAGCGACATTAAGCCGGTGCACCAATATCCGAAAACGAATAGCAGTAAGAAAGGGACCGTGATGAATTGGTCGTTTTCGATGGCATAGTACACCGTCCGTGCGAAGTAGGTGCCGATCAGCAGTTCAACCCACGGAACCCACCCAAGCCGCTTGCGATATTTGGTGGCGCCAACTTTGTCTTGTTTGGAGATGACGCTGTACTTAGGCGTTCGCGCAAAGGCGCTCTGCTTGCCGATCAGAGCCTCGATCACGGCTACCGTGTTAGTGATCGTGAGCCCAATGCCGAGAGCCATCAGCAACGGCAAGTACAGCAGAGCGCGCGGCCAGCTTCGCGGATAGAGTTCGCGCTGCGAGACCAGATAGAAACTCGAAATGGAAAATGTCGAGGCCATGAAGAGCGGCAGGTCGATATAGAGCATCTGAAACCAGCCCTGATAAAAGCGAATGATCATGGCCGGCAACAGCAATACGGAAAGCATAATCATCAGCGGGTAGCTGATGTTCGCGGTCAGGTGATACCAGGCTTCGATTTTGGTATGCAGCGGTGCGTCGCTGCGCAGCACCTTCGGCAAGATCTTCTTTCCTGTCTGGATTAATCCCTTGGCCCAGCGTGCCTGCTGGGTTTTGAACGCGGTCATCTCCACGGGAAGTTCTGCGGGACACTCGACATCTTGCAGGTAGATGAACTTCCATCCTTTGAGCTGAGCACGATAGGAAAGGTCGGTATCCTCGGTCAGAGTGTCGTGCTGCCAGCCTCCGGCCTCTTCGATGGCGGAGCGTCGCCACATGCCTGCTGTGCCGTTGAAGTTGAAAAACAATCCGGTGCGGGCGCGGCCTGAGTGTTCAAGCACGAAGTGGCCGTCGAGCAGCATCGCTTCAACTTCGGTCAAGAAGGAATAGTGGCGATTGATGTGCGTCCAGCGTGTTTGCACCATCCCGATCTTGTGGTCAGCGAAGTGATGGATCGTCCGCAGCAAAAAATCTTCGGGCGGGGTGAAATCGGCGTCGAAGATGGCGATAAATTCGCCTTTGGCCGAGACCATGCCATTGGCCAGAGCGCCGGCCTTATAACCGTCCCGATTCGTGCGGTGATGATAAGTAATGGGATTGCCCAGTGCGGAGTAGCGCTCGACCAGTCCACGGGCTACTTCGACGGTCTCATCGGTGGAGTCGTCAAGAAGTTGGATGTCCAGCTTCTCGCGTGGGTAGTCGAGTTTGCAGACGGCTTCAAGCAGACGTTCGACTACATATTGTTCGTTGAAAATCGGCAGCTGCACCGTGATTGTCGGTAGGGTCTGGAACAGCGACGACGGCTCGGTGGTGCGGTTTTTCTTGTGCTTGTAATAGAGATAAACCAACACGTAGCGGTGTGCACCGTAACCTGCCAACAGGATCAGGACAATAAAGTAAGGGACTAGCAACGCCACGTCGAAAGCATTGGCATGATAGATGCCGCGAAACGTGGTGTCGAGAAAATGCTGGCGGATGTAGGGTCCGATGCCCTTGGGGGCAGTAAGGGTCGCGAGATGCGCAGTCAAGATAGGATCGACGATCAAACGAGGAGTCCGGTCAAAGCTGCTATTTTACCGGATTCCGGTGCCGCCACACGCCTTCAGTTGCCCCTGTCCGGTCACTCAGCTACAAATAGAACGACTCGTGACTTCAAGGTCCACAGCCCACCCCGTGCAAAGTCCTGGTGCCATCACTCGCGGATGGAAGCGAATCCGCTCGTCGCCATTTTGGATCGTCGCCATTGCCCTGCTCCTGCGCGTTGGCTGGATCCTCGCGGGACACACATACAGGTTCAAGACTAACGATGACAATTTCGGCTTCGGATGGGAGATGGGGCGCATTGGCGCGTCGCTGGCGTCAGGACACGGCTTCAGCAATCCCTTTGGTCCGACGACCGGGCCAACCGCATGGGAACCTCCGCTTTATCCGTTTTTGACGGCCGGAGTCTTTCTACTATTCGGCACCTACACGAAGGCAGCGGCATTTGTGCTGCTGGCGCTAAATAGTCTTTTTTCTGCCTTGACCTGCGTCCCAATTTTTCTGATCGCCAAGAGAATCTTTTCCGAGAAGGTCGCGGTCGGTTCAGCATGGGCCTGGGCGTTGCTTCCGAACGTGATCTTCTGGTGTACACGCTGGGTGTGGGAAACCAGCCTGTCAGCACTCCTGCTCGCCGCGATTTTCTGGCTGGCCCTGACCCTTGAAGACCGCGACGGACCGTTGCCATGGATCGGATTCGGGCTATTGTGGGGTGTTGCGGCTCTGAACAGTACTTCCCTACTATCGTTCTTGCCGGCTGCGGGATTGTGGGCCTGGTACCGTCGAGTGAGAGCGGGAAAGCGGTCTTTAGGAGGCGTAGCTCTCGCGTCAGTCTTCTTTATCGCCTGCCTAACCCCATGGTTGATCCGCGATTATCATGCGTTCGGAAAGTTCATATTCGTCCGCGATAACTTTGGGGCCGAACTCCGCCTTGGCAACGGCAATGGGGCCGACGGCACATGGATGGAATATCTTCATCCTACGCAGGACGTGTATGCCATGCGGCAGTATCAGTCGATGGGGGAGTTGGCATATGTCGCCATGCGGAAGCGGCAGGCGCTGGACTACATCAAGGCTGACTATGGGCGGTTTGCAGTCCTCTGCGCAAAGAGGTTCGTCTATTTTTGGGCGGGCCCACCGAAGGCGACGCAACCACCATGGATGAATGAGGCTAAGAATTCTCTCTTTCTCGCATCGTCGGTGCTGATGTTCTGGGGACTCGGGCGTTCGTTGCGGCTGGGCAAAAAGGACGCATGGCTGTTGTTGTGGCTGATCTTGCTTTATCCCGCGGTATATTACGTGGTGTTCCCCGCTCCTCGCTATCGGCAGCCGATTGAGCCCGAGATGGCGATCCTCTGCGTCTTCGTGGTGACCGAGGCCGGGAAGAAGCTGCCGGGAGCTTCGGAGGTTCGATCTACCTAAGATTGTGCGCTTTACCGATCTCACTAAATCCCAGCGGCCGCGTCTAACCTCGAAACGGAGGAAATTATGGAGCGTCATCGCCAATCCGCTGCATGGCTGGGTGCCATGCTGGGAACTTTATGTGCCCTGCTGACCTTTGCCCCGAAGGCGCACGCCTCCGATCATAGTGGCGCGCTCACGGAAGAATTTCATCAAACCTACGCCATTACCGCCGACGGACGGATCGAACTCGACAATATCAATGGCGCGGTTCACATCTCGAGTTGGGACCGCAACGAAGTGAAAGTCGACGCAGTGAAGTATGCCGACACCAAAGAGCGGCTGGACGAGGCGAAGATCGAGGTGGATTCCGGAAAAGACTATCTTTCGATCCGCACGAAGTACCCCAATCACAACAACACGTGGAATTGGGGATCGCACAATAATCCGGCGGGAGTGGAATATACGCTGACTGTCCCGCGCGCGGCACGGCTCGATGAAATCAAGCTGATCAATGGCGCGCTCGATGTCAACGGGATGAGCGGCGAGGTACATGCCTCTTGCATCAATGGACGGCTGGAGGCGCACGATCTTTCGGGACGCGCCGAGCTTTCTACTGTCAACGGGCGGCTGGAGGCAAAATTCGAACAGCTTGCGGGACAGTCCATCGAATTGAATTCGGTGAACGGCTCTGTCTCACTGACGATCCCATCGGATGCGAACGCCGAGATCGAGGCCACTACCGTTTCTGGCGGAATCAACAACGATTTCGGGTTGCACGTGAATCATCACCGGATTGTTGGGCACGATCTGAGCGGAGAACTGGGCAGCGGGGGGGCGCGCATCAAGCTGTCCGATGTGAACGGCAGAGTCGAGATTCACCATGCGCAGGACGGCCATGCCATTAGTCCAGTGAAAGATCGCAGCCATCGCCACGATGACGATGACGACAGCGAGATTTAACTGTCCGAGACTGCGCGATTACAGTTCTAGTAGATCGTGTATCCCGGAGCAGGTGTGCGAAGATCGGGCTTTGAGGCCATTAGCAGCAAAGCACCTTCCCGCTTGAATGCCTTCAGGTCTTCAAGACTGTTGAAGGATTTTGTTTTGTAGTCGTCGGGAGTGGGCGTGTCGTCCGGGATGCGCCGCGCTTCGACATTTTCGAAGGCGTGCTTCTTCAACAGCGCGATATATTCCGCCGCAGACCGCACGTGCACCGGTACCTTCAGCTTGTCGACCCACTGCAGGGAATACTGATTATCCTTGTAGAGGTTGATCAGAATAAAGAGGTTGCCCCGCGGCGCCATCACACGGAATAGCTCCATGAGAGCACGATCCTGATCGGGATAGTAGTAGAACGACTCCACCGACAATACTTTGTCGAAGAAGTTTTCTTCCCAAGGGATCTGCTGCGCCGATCCCCACACGTAGAGGATATTTTCGAAATCCTTCGAGGCTTCGCGCGCCTGTCGAACCATTTCGTCGGAAACGTCAAGGCCGATCACCTGGCCGAATCCCTCCGGGCCATCGCCCACGATGCGTGCGAGCAGACGCGTGGCCCAGCCGGACCCGCAGCCGAGATCGAGGACACGCTCGCCAGGGCGGAGATTCATGAGTCGAATCGTCTTTTCGGTGATGTCGAGATGATGGTTCTCCATCTTCGGGCCTTCGCCGGCCGCGGCCCAGCGATTGAATTCGTGTTGCAGCTTTTCGTCGGGAGTCTGAGGTTGATCAGGCATACCGTTATATTTTAGCTCCGGCGAGATCGAGGGACGGCGGCGCGGCCTCTGTGCTACAGTTTCTTTCCTCATGGCGACGATTCCTCCAGAGCCAACGCCGCAGCCCGGTTCGCTCTATTGCCCGAATTGCGCGGAAGAAGTCACGGATCCTCTGACCTGCGGGGACTGTTCTTCCGTCATCTGCCGCAAGTGTGGCACGCCGCTGGAATCCCCCGACGAACTCGGAATCGGATAATGGAACCTATACCAGTCTTGTCTGTCCCCAACATCGAGTCAGAAATCACGACCTCCGATGCGAAACCCACTTTGGTGCGCGGGCTGGGATTGCTCGATTCGGTTTTATTGCTCATCAGCGGGATTATCGGTTCCTCGATCTTTCTCACGGCGAAAGACATTGCGGGACCGCTCCCGCAGCCCGTGCTGTTTCTGCTGGTCTGGGTACTGGGAGCGCTGATCTCGTTGTGCGCCTGCTTCGCCTTTGCTGAGTTGGGTTCGATGTTCCCCGATTCCGGCGGCCAGTACATCTATCTGCGCGAAGCTTACGGAGACTTGACTGCATTTCTCTATGGATGGATGTTGTTCAGCGTGGCGAATGGCGGATCGATTGCCGCACTCTCCGTTGCCTCGGCGGCCTACGTGGGAGAAGTGTTCCCGATCGTATCGCAGGCACATGTAGTGTGGGCTTTCTGGGGAATCATGGTAACGCGCGCCCAACTGCTCGGCTTGGTGCTCATCGCGGTCCTGACGTATGTCAACGTCGTAGGGCTGCGGTGGGGCACTTTGCTCCAGAACATTTCCACATGGACCAAGTTTGCGGCTATGGCGGCCTTCGTGGGACTGGGATTCGCCGTCGGCAAGGGAAACTGGTCCAATTTTCAACCGCACGGAACGCCGTTAGCGATGGGACTGAGCCCGACCCAATTGATTTCCGCACTGGGCGTGGGCCTGATCGCCGTTTTTTGGGCGTACGACGGATGGGTTTACATCACATGGGTCGCAGGCGAGGTGAAGGAACCACGAAAGAATGTTCCCCTCGCCATGGTGTTGGGCGTTCTCGCTGTGGGCGTGATTTACATGGCGATGAATTTAACCTACATGTACGCGCTGCCGCTGAAAGACATTGCCTCGCACGAGACGATTGCGCATGCTGCGGCCGCAGTGCTGTTCTCGCCGCGAGCCGCCGTATGGCTGTCGCTGATGATTGCGATCTCTTGTTTCAGCGCAGCCGCCACCTGCACGCTTTCCGGAGCGCGCGTCTACCTCGCCATGGCACAGGACGGTATCTTCTTTAAGCGGATGGCGGTAATCCATCCGAAGTGGAGGACGCCGGCGTTCAGCCTGATCGGCCAGGGCGTTTGGGCTGCGGCCCTTACACTGAGCGGGCGCTATGACCAGTTGTACACGTACGTCATTTACGGCATGGTACTGTCCTATACGTTGACGGTGATTGCACTGTTTTGGCTGCGCTGGAAAAGGCCGGACATTCCGCGGCCTTATCGTTGCACGGGATATCCGTGGCTACCCGCGATTTACGTGATCATTGGGGCAGCGTGGACTTTGAATACCATCATTACGCGCCCTCACGAAGCATTCTGGGGAACGGCTATTGTACTGATCGGAGTGCCGGGGTATCTCTATTGGAAGCGCAGCAAGAGTCTTTCCTCGTCCGGCGGGATCTGACAGCCACAACTTTCGGCTTGCTGCGAACGATTGCCGATGGTATTCCTCTACTTCTTGCTCACGTCAGCCTGACCCCGGGACACGCCCTTGGCCGAACGCAACTCGAAGCGGCAAGCAGACGAGATCACATTTCTCGCGCCCGGCGTTTCCATCGCCGATGTTGAGAACCCAAACCGTCCCCGACAGGTGATGGGGTTCCGGGACCTGGTGCTCTTCTATGTGATCACCGGCATCAGTCTGCGGTGGATCGCAACTGCGGCGGCGGCCGGCCCAAGTTCCATCATCATCTGGATCGCAGCATGGTTTTGCTTTTACACGCCGCTCGCACTTTCTGTGCTGGAACTCTCCTCTCGGTACCCGAATGAGGGGGGGCTTTACGTTTGGAGCAAGCGCGCGTTCGGCGATTTCTCCGGTTTCATGTCGGCCTGGACTTACTGGACCAGCAACCTGCCGTATTTCCCCGCCGTCCTCTATTTTGCGGCGAGCAATGTGCTGTTCATACGACAGGCGCAGTGGCAGCATCTTTCGGGCAATGCAACTTTTTACATTGTTTTCTCACTGCTCACCTTAGGTGCAGCTACGGTGTTGAATATCGTCGGCCTGGATGTGGGCAAGTGGTTGCATAATGTCGGGGCGCTAGCGATGTGGATTCCGGTCGGAATCGTGATTGTCATGGGACTGGTGGCATGGCATCGCTACGGATCGGCTACTTCATTCACCGTTCATTCGATGACCCCCAGTACTCACCTCAATGACATCATCTTCTGGTCAGTGCTGACGTTCGCGTTCGGCGGAAGCGAGACGGCATCGTTCATGGGGGAGGAAATCAAGAACGCACGGCGCACGATTCCTCTCGCGCTGTTGTCGGCGGGGGTCACGGTAACCGTTTGCTACATTCTGGGGACGGTATGCGTGCTGCTGGCGCTGCCCTCCACGCAAGTCAACAGTCTGCAGGGACTGGTGCAGGCGGTTTCCGCTACCGCCGAACGCGTAGGATTTCCGGGAGTTTTGCCTCTTGCTGCGTTCCTCATTGCGCTCAGCAATATTGGTGCGGCGGGCGCGTATCTGGCGGCGGTGGCTCGACTCCCTTTCGTGGCCGGGCTCGACCGTTTTCTTCCGGCCGCCTTCGGATCCCTACATCCGCGGTGGAGAACGCCCTGGGTCGCGTTGCTGACACAGTTCGTGCTAGGAGTCGTGTTTATCTTTCTGGGGCAAGCGGGAACGAGCGTAAAGGGCGCTTATGACGTGCTGGTGAGCATGGGCGTGATTACCTATTTCATTCCGTATTTGTTTTTATTTGCGGCCATGATCAAGCTGCAGCGCGAACCAGCCGGGCCGGACGTGATTCGCATACCCGGAGGACGCGGGATGGCGAAGCTGGTGGCGAGCGTCGGATTCCTCACGACGACGCTGACGATCGCGCTCTCGCTGATTCCGCAACCGGATGAATCGAATAAGCCGTTAGCCGTCGTAAAAATTGTTGGAGGATGCGGGGCTTTGCTGTTCATTGGAGTTTGGATTTACGCCGCAGGCAAGCGTCGGGCAGCGCGAACGTCGCCAAACTGAAACATGGCGCTGGGCAGAGGAATGCGTCCGCTACTTACGCTGCCTGTTGATTCCAGAATCGCCATACAGCTCAGC
>Ga0102924_1001340_pt1 | contig 28821 bp, 28 predicted proteins | sample PaiPotPPM11metaG_FD_80116 | JGI IMG/M metagenome (GOLD analysis project Ga0102924, IMG submission 80116) | Iron sulfur acid spring bacterial and archeal communities from Banff, Canada, to study Microbial Dark Matter (Phase II) - Paint Pots PPM... ... | reverse complement strand
CTCTCCCTCCGCCGTACCTCATCGACCGCCTGGTTCAGGTGCATCGTGATATGGAAGCGATCCACTACGTGCAGGGCCTGACCTGCCTCAGCCGCCATCACCTCGAAGTACGGCTTCCACAGGTCACTGCAGATGAAACGCAACCCCTTCACCACGTCTGGCCCCAACGCCTTCAGACCTCACCGCAGGGTGGCCTGCGTCCGCCGCCGTCCCACCCACAACAAGCGCCGGCAATCCGCATCAATCTGATAGATCACCGTCAGGAACTGATCGGCCCGCTTGCCTTTTCCCCAGTGAATCTCGTCGAGCCCGACCGACTCGACGCCGCGCAACTCCCGGTGTTCCAGACCCCATCGCACCAACCATTCCACCGATCGATACACCGCCTCCCAACTCGTCTGAAACACCTGGGCCGTCTCCCGCCAGCTCAGCCGCCGTGCCCAGCGCGCCAGGAAGCCCATCATGGGTGTCGTGAGCGGTCGCTTGCCCTCGCTCCACGGCAGCAGCTCCACCACCACCCCGTGCTCGGGACAGCTCACCCGCCGCGGCGCGTAAACGAACCAAGTCGGAATCCCCCACAGCGGCACGTGCCGCCACCGCCGCGGTTGCAGTTGGTCATAGCCCGGCGCCGGCCGCTGACACTGGGAGCATCGCCGCCGCATGCCCTGATGCGGCTCCAGGGTAATCTCGATCCGGTCCGCGTGCCTTTGCCGACCACCCAGCCGAACCTCCTGGTAAACAAACCCAACATAGTGTTGAATTCGGTTCAGAATCGTTTTAACTTCGAGTTGAATGGCGGGTCTCCTTTCGGAGGGTTTGTCTGCTGTTCCAACCACAGACTAACCCACCCGACGGAGACCAGTTATCTCCCCTCGAACTTCTTCTCCTCTCAGCCGCGCTTTTTGCGGCGCGCCCCGGTGCGTTTTTCTTTAGCGTCGGCGGCGACAATTTCCTTACTTTCCAGGGGAATCACCCACAGATTCTGCTATAGAGCCCCTTTTTGCATTGACTCATCCTCCATGACCGATAAGTTTTCAAGTTTGATAGCGGCGCGCGCTGCGCGGGCGAGCGAGCATTGTAGGGTAGCTGTATCGGGTAAATGGCGGAGAGATTGTGAAACGGAGATTACCGCTTTCCAGCGGCGGGAGCCGGGATGGTAAGAGATTCCGACCTTTGGCACTCCCAGTGTAGCGACCCTTCCCCCGAAAGGGGTTTCGCTCCAAGTTCACCTTAAGTGGTGGGTAGGGGATTTCCCGACAGTAATCTCGATCGCCGCCGCACCCGCTCCCGCCTGCCTTATCTACAGGCAACTTCCGAGTGGCCGATCCCCTCAGAATTTAGAAGAGCACATCGGCGGGATGGGCGTCCGGCCAAATGGGCGAGAAGTATCTGGATGGCGGACGTGCCCACACTGGGAATGACACAACCGGTTCTGCCGCCGAGAGCATCCTCAGGGCACGCTTAGAATCCGGAGTTTCGCATCGTAAGTAAACGACACCACTTTGTTCTTTTGGTAAGCATCTCGGACCTTCGCGCGCACTTCCTGGCCAGTCAGTAGGGGTGAAAAATTCCATCGTGTTTCAAAAAGGCGATCACCAACCGGTCACCCTTTTCTTGGATTTCTTCTATCGGGCTCATGGATTTCAAAGCGGGCCTCCGGGCCGTAACGATCGCGCAACGCCCATGGAACAGATTGTACAGTTCCGGCCAACTCTTCATTGCTTTTGTTCGTTCACCGTTCTAAGCCAACGGTCGGCTAGCTTCGGCATGTTCAGTGGTTATGAGGAGGCGACATTGGGGTACCTCGACGATGCGGAGCTAATCAGTCCTGAAACTTTCTCGGACCCTCGTACCGAAGACGGAAGAAAGCGTGGTGAGGCACAGCGGAATGGATGCTTATCAATCTGAACCACGGTGCGGATTCAGGGGTATAGCTTACATCACCGTACGCCGTCGGCCGGTCGATCCCAGGCTTGGTAGTCTTGCCCAAGACTTGGAGCGAAATCGTCCGAAAGTCCTCATCAATTAGATGATTCTTGAGGAGTTCGCCATAAAGCATCAGCCCGCCTTCACAAAGCAGCGTCCGGATGCCATGCGCTTGCCATAGGAGTTGCGCTCCGATCACAAGATCGACCCGCTTGCCAGCACCTACTGAGACGATCTTAATGGTCCCCTCCCGTCCTGACACTTTGAGCTGCGATCGAAGATTCTCTTCTCCCTCCGCAGAGGTAACGATCCAAGGTTCCACTCGCGGAGAATTAAAAACGCGAAGAGTGGCATCAATATTCCCAGATCCAGTGAGAACGATGATTTTCTGCTTGTCGAGGTTTAAAGTTTTCTCTCGGTACAGCCGCAGTTGCTCGTCATCGATGCCGTAGTCCGCGCCAAGCGCGTCAGGGCCGGGCTCTTCGCGGAGCGTGTTTGCACCGATCAACTGTCCGTCGTGATGTGCGCGCAGGAAATCCATCAGCCAACGATCTTCTCTGCTCCTTGAAACTTCCCTGCCACCAGCACGGCCTTTCAACTCCCTGAACGAAGCACACCCGTCGAGTCCCATCACAAAATTGGAGCTTATATATGGACGACGAGTGTCACGACGCTCCGGAAACCCAAATGGGCCATAGCGCTCTTTGATGTGCCGCGGTAAGGGAAAGGTATCTTCGCTCACGCTAAAACAAAGTTGAATGTCCATCATCTATTTCCTCGGCATTGACTCCCTCGGCGGGTATCTGCTCATCCCCTGAGCCTATGATTCGACCTTCACCAAATAATCATGGCCTTCCCATGAGCTGTTGTCCGTCCAAAAGAATGTGAACCGGACCGGCGCCCGCTGCTCTACGGGAATCGGGACATCCGCAAAGTCAATTCCGAGCACCGTCCCAGCCGACGGGGAATCATTGGCGGTGTGCCACTCATCGGTCGTCCAGTGCAAACGAAACGGAGAGGCAGCCTGGACGCGAAGCGTAGAGTTCTGTCTGATGGAAGATATCTGCCGATTGTGCTTCCACACCTCGATACGATGGCGAGGGTTTCGCCCCGAGAGATAACGCTCCGCGACCTCTGGGATCAGATCGAAGACCCGGCCGTCAGCCACGGACCTCAACAGCTTGATGTACTCGGCATGTGCCCACATAAGCGGCATCGCCGAACCCGTGGGTCGTCCCAGGAGCATATAAACGTCGGTCCGGTCCGGTTCGTCCCACACCTGCTCAGGTAGAAGGCCAGTGGCTGATGAAAAGCCCTCCATTGCCCGGATGAATGGCTTCGCATCGCGTCCCGCGGCTAGTTCAAAGTGCCCGCGCTCGCCCGCTAGCAGTGGCCAGCCCCGCCCCTTCCCCCAGCCAACAAAGGGTCCGCCGTCTTCTTTCTGTCCATAGCCATCGTTGTTGTAGCGGTGCCAGCAGGCTCCGAAAGGAGTCTCGACCTTGAGCACGGCGTCCACAACCCGCAGCGAATCCAGAATCAACGAATCATCGGGTTTTCGGATTCCATAACGTACCAGTTCGAGAAACCCTGCATCGATGATGTCTTTGGCTGGAAACTTGTTTTGAGCATCCGGCGAACGGTTCGTAATGTTGACGACGCCGCGGTTGGGATCTTCCTCTGGCTGGGGATTGTCAACGCTCTCCGGAAGAATCCGTATGTAGTGCCGGCTGATCCCTGGCACAAGCGAACCCTGCGTTGTGACCGTCCAGGATTCGACGTGAGAGTTCAGAAAATCGGCATACTCTTCCAGGAACATCGCAGTGGCTTCGTCGCCCCTCTCGCGGAACAGGCAGGCAGCGCAGATCAGAGCAGCGATATTCGAGGCCAGCGTGGACGGAGAATAACCACCCACTTCCTCCCAGCGCTCCTGCTGAGTAACCGGTCCATGGCGGACCAGATACGCAGCCGCCTGCGCAATCATCGGGTAAGGATCAAAATCCTGTAGAGCGTTCTGCCGCTTAATATGCCAGGCGAGAAGAATTGGAAATGCGACTTCGTCGAGCTGGATTCCCCGCCAGTAGGCACGCCCATCAACCCAAAAGTTCTGAGGAAAGCCCCCGTCCTCCAGTTGCGCAACTGCCAGGTAAATGAGCGCCCGCAATGGCGTAACACTATCGCCAGCAGCGAGCATGGCCGAAGCGCTGTTGACCAGATCGCGCGTCCAGACCAGGTGGTACCCGCCGTGGTCCGAGTCGCCTTTTGCTTCTCCCCAGGGAATCGACAGTGATGCGATAAATGCGCCCGGATAGGACTTGTCTTCGTGAGCGCGAAGCAAACTGAAGCTGCTGTGATATAAGTTCCCTGCGTCCGTGGAGACTTTTTCCAGCGGAAGGGTTCGGGCGCTGGAGCGCTCCCATTGCTCCGTATAGTGCTTGTGATGCTCTTTGAAAGGAATGCCGAGCGCCTGAAACAGCGTTGTGATGGCGCGGTGCTGTGTGTTACCGAATGCCAGACCCATGGTGAACTCGTTGTGAACATCCAGGCCCAGTTCTCCCGTGAGCGCAATGTTACCGTCAGGGGCGTAATCAAACTCCCAGTCCATTTGAAAGTTGCCCGCAAGGTCGGTCCAGCCATCACTTCGGCCAACGTAGCCACACGATGTGCGAGAAAAGTCGACCGTGCCGCCGAGGGCCAGCCATATGCCTTTCTTCTGCGCCATCAGGATTTTCCGGTCCGCAACCTCGATCACGTAACCGTTGTTACTGGATCCGCCCACTTGAAGATGAGGCGCGCACAGCGCATAAAAGCGCAATTTTGAGATAAACGACTCATCGCCAGTTAGCTGGGTGTGCTGAAGAATACAGCCAAGGTGCGGATCGGTGATGACGGTTTTGATGATGGAGTAACGGCCGCCGGGATCGACGTTCGTAATGCGGTAACCCAAGGCGTGATCGGAAAGACGCTCACATTTTGAATTGAGATGACGTTTCTCTTCATGGAAGAAAGTCTTCCCATCAGTGACGAGATACTGAATGTCGCGGATCTGTGGGTGATCCACTGTCGGATAATAGACTTCTGTGATGATACCATTCCATACGGTGAACCAGATTCGGCTCGAAGCCGAATAAGCGGTCCCCACCCCGTCTTTATCTCCGTGGGTCCATCTCGGCTCGATGCCAGGCCATCCGAAAGCTGCATTGCGGGGTTTGGGTTCCATATCGCGCTCCCACTCGGAAAGATAGAGTTTTTGATAATGATCGATTGGAAGCCCGTCAAGCGCGGCCTCATCTTCTTCCTCGATCAGCATGACATCTTCGCTCGCGGCCTTCATTTTGTCGTTTCGATCGCTTTGTCTGCGATCGACTTGGGATTGTGCCAACCGCCATGGGCTGCAATGATTCGATCAGCCTCAATCGGGTCTCAGGTGTTCGGATCGTACTCATGGGCCAGCATCGTTCCCCAATACTCGATCGAAAATATTCCAAGCCGCTTCCACGCCGTCTTCATGGACGAATAGCATAGGATCACCGCCATACCTCGTGAATCAGATCCCGGCCTCCTGGCTGAAATACTGGTAATCTTCCCGCCAGCCGCCTTGGCCCTGGCCAATGGTTTTGTAATCCTCGATAAACTCGATGGCGCGGATGTACTTCACCATCGTGAACCCAAGCTGCGTTTCAACGCGAAGGCGGAGCGGTGCTCCGTGCACAATCGGCAGCGGCTGGCCGTTCATTTCGAAGGCAAGAATCGTCTGCGGGTCTTCCGCCAACTCTATGCGAATCGTGCCGTAGAAGTACCCCGGTCCTTGGGCGTGTGGCTCCGATGTGGATTTATTGTCGAACGCGTAGAAAGCGATGTAGCGGGCGGTGGGAAGCGGTTGGCAAAGTCCGATGATGTGATGCAGAGATACACCGCCCCACTCCGCAACGCCTGACCAGCCCTGAATGCAACAGTGCTTGGTAATTTGAGTTTGTTTCGGCATTGCGCGGAGGTCCGCCAGAGTCAGGGACAGGGGCCTTTCGACCATTCCGCTGACCTTCAGGCGGTAATTTGCGAATTGGTCACTTGCCATTGCCAAATAGTTCTCCTCTTTCGGTGGGCGGCCGTTCACCCAGAAGTATGGCGAGATGTCCGTAAGTGAGTGATGCTGCGCGGAAATCTCATGGCCGAAGAGCAGCGTGCGCAACGGATCGGTGATTGACTGAGTGGCTTTCTGGACAAAGCGCGGGCGGCGGCGCGAACACACCGTTGTCACTACATGGATGGCCATGATGCCGCTCAGCCCGGATAGCCAAACCACCAGAGCGCGCGTCAGATGCGGGCTGTGGGTTTCGCCTAGAACAATCAGCGCCAGCTCTCTCCGGAAACCATGCAGAGCCACGATCGTGACGTGTCCGATGAAGAATACGATGAACGTGCAAAGAGACAGAAAATGCAGACTCCGTGCGCCCTGCCGTCCGTGAAAGATTTTGATGTACCACGGAAAACGGGCGGCAACGGCTGGGGACATCGCTACCCCGGTCGCAATACTGAACGGTGCGAGCATGAATATGACTGCCGCATAGCTCAACTGTTGTAAAGCGTTATATCCTCCCGGCGTTTCCACGATGTGGAAGCTCAGATAAGCAAGCATTGCGTGCCACGCGTCCGGGACAATCTGCCAGGAAGTCGGGATCAGCCGTCGCCACTCCGGGGTGACGAAGAGCATCACCACGTATACCAAACCTGTTAGCAGCCATGCGAAATCCGCGAGAAAGTGCCAGTGCCGTCCGAGACCTAGATTCTTGTGGCCGGGCAGGGCAATCGCGGACGGGAATGAGGCTTCCTCGTCACTCGCCGTCCAGAGTCGGTCCTTAGGCCGCTGCTTTTTCGTGAACTTGAGCAATTCGCTACCCGGGGTGCAGTGATCGTTCCAGTAAAGTCTCGGATGTGCGCTCAAGATCTCGAGACCGCTCCGAACGAGAAGCGACAGGAGAAGAAAGTTGAAGAAGTGCGTCGCCCGCAGCCACAATGGATAATCAAGCGGCATCATTGATCCCATTCTCAAACCTTTGTTTGTCGATTCCCCCGTCATCTTTCGCGAAAGGAAAATCGTGTCGAAACGATTTACGCGATGGCGCCACTTCCGCTTCATCGCGTGATTTGCCGCCTCCTTGATCGCCGGGAGGATACGTGATGTGATGACCCCGGACACGTGCAAAAGGAATTAGTGAATGAACCTGGGAACGTTTCAAGCTCATGATGTCGTCAACCCGGATCCTGCGTACGGTCAGCGCATCCGCGATGAGCGAACGGTGGCAACGCCATGGAACCGCTTCCGCACACATAATCGCGCTCCGCTTCTGCCCGGCCAGTTTCATCAATCGGTTTAACCCTGCTTCGAATTCGGAGGTCTGCATATAATCGGCAAACCCACGAAATGAAGTATTGCGCCAGCCCATGTTCGGGGAATCGCGCCGTGCATGGCGCAAGCCCCCGAGCTTTTGCAAGTGTACGTAGCCGACCCTCGCGGCCCGCAGTTTTGTCGATAGGGTCTCCCGGTTGAACTGTGGGTTGTGTCTCGATCGGGGGATACTGCGCACGTCTATGACGCGCTTCACGCGGTGCGCCCGCAGAAGATCGAGGAAGTCTTTCCATGTGCGAGTCGAATGCCCAATTGTCATGACAGCGGGCACCTCGGTCTTGACCTTTCTCACAACAAGTATCCTTTTCCTACCAACTCGTAGTAGGAAATGAAAGTAAATAAACCCACCATAAGGGCCCCCTGGGAAAGTCGATCCGGGCACAGGGCTAACGGAACCAAGAGTGCCTCAGGCTCACGAAGCTGACCTCCATGCCCTTCGTTAAACCGCCTGACCGCTCATCTCCCAGCGCAGCTTCGCGACGAAGTTGAGCCGGCAGCACCGGCCGTCATCCTCGCCCGTTCCGGCCTCACGCGACCTTGAGTGTCTTGCTCTTGGATGCGATGCACTCCATCAACTCGTTCCAGGACTTTACGAACGATCCGGCCCCTTCTTCCAGAAGTTGGGCGGCCAAGGCTTCAACGTCAATGCCCGCCTTCGCGAACTTGGTCAGCACCTCGCCGTAGGAGTCGGCACGCGCGGGCATGGTCTCGCCGATATCGCCATGATCGGCGAGGGCTTTCAACGTCGTCTCGGGCATCGTGTTAATGGTAAGCGGTGCGGCGAGGGCGTGGACGTACAGGATGTCGGATGCCTTGGGGTCCTTGGTTCCAGTGCTGGCCCAGAGGAGGCGCTGGGGCCGGGCGCCGGCGTTGAAGATGCGCTGCCAGCGCGCCGAGTCGAGCAGAAAACGGTACCTCTCATAAGTCTGCCCGGCTACGGCGATGCCAAGCTGGCTTCGCAGCACCTCGGGGGCTTTATCTACCACGGCAACGTCCCAGCGGCTGACGAACAGCGAAGCCACGGAGCCGACATCGGGGTTCAGCCCGGCAACGATGCGTCGTTCGATGCCGCGCAGGTACGCTTCGGCGGCTGCGACATACTGTGTGCAGGAGAACAGGAGTGTCACGTTTATGGGCACGCCCGCGAAGATCGCCTCCTCGATGGCGGGGAAGCCCTCCGCGGTACCCGGAATTTTGATGAAGAGATTCGGCCGTTCTGCGCGGGCGTGAAAAGCCTTGACGGCAGCGAGGGTACCGGACGTGTCGTGGGCCAGCAGGGGCGAGACCTCCAAGGAAACCCAGCCGTCGACACCGTTCGTCAGCTCGTGGATTGGCCGGAAAAGATCGGCGGCCTGCCGGAGGTCCTCCACCGCCAACTCGAAGAACAGCGCCTCGCCCGACTTACCTTCCTGCACTTTCTGGCGGATGCCGTCGTCGTAGTCCTGGCTATTCTTGATGGCGTGATCGAAAATCGTGGGGTTCGAGGTGAGTCCCGTGACCGAGAACTCCTGGATGTAGCGGCGGAGCGTGCCACTGGTCAGGAGGCCCCGAGTGATGTTGTCGAGCCAGAGGCTCTGGCCCATTTCATGGAGCTTTTGGGTGGCTTTCATCATTATCTCTCCTGGATAGAACAGTGCGGCGTTGGTGTGGCTGGCCGGGCCGGCTGCAATCAGGGCGGCCAGAAAGACGGCCGCGGCAAACTCATCCTCCGGATGACCCTTTGGGTCTGGGGTTGTGCCAATAGCCGCCTGCAGCTATGATCGCGTCAGCCTCTTTCGGCCCCCAGCTACCGCGCCTGTAGGGGCGAACCTGGTGGTGGGTCTTCAGGACTGGATCGACCACCGCCCAAGCGGCCTCAACCGCATCTTCACGGGTGAAGAGCGCCCCATCGCCGTTCATGGCGTCGCCCAAAAGCCGCTCGTAGGGTGATTCCTCTGCCGGGGTTTCTTCCAGCAGGTAGAGCTCGCGCTGGTCGCCGACAAACTCCTTCCCGGCGAGTTTGACGCGAGCGGCAATGGCGATGGCCGCGCTGGGGGAGAGCCGGAAGCGCAAGTAGTTGGCCCGGCCGGTCGTCGGCGCGGAGTCGGCGAAAAGCCGCTGCGGCGGGGGCTTCAGCTCCACCAGGACCTCGGTTGCGGTATCAGCCAGGTATTTTCCAGAGCGCAGGTACCACGGCACGCCCTCCCAGCGCCACGAATCAATGAAGAGCCGCAGGGCGCAGAAAGTCTCGACATCGGAGTTCTTCGCCACGTCGGCCTCCTTACGGTAGCCAGCGTACTGGCCGCGCACCACGCCATCGGGCTTGAGAGGGCGCATGGCTTCGAAGACCTTGGCTTTCTCGGTGTGCACGGCTCCAAAATCCCGGTCGGCCGGCGGCTCCATGGCCAGCAGCGCGACGACCTGGAAGAGGTGGTTCTGAATCACGTCGCGCAGACAACCGGCGGTTTCGTAAAACGCGCCGCGGTCCCCCACACCGAAATCCTCGGAAAGGGTTATCTGGACGCTGGCCACGTAGTTGCGGTTCCAAATCGGCTCCAGGAAGGAATTGGCGAAGCGAAAATACAGGATATTCATGATCGCCTCCTTCCCGAGGAAGTGATCGATGCGGAAGATCGAGTCCTCCGGGAACTCCCTTCGCGCGACGTGATTGAGCTCGCGCGCGGACGCCAGGTCGCGTCCGAGCGGCTTTTCCACAATAACGCGCGCATGCTTGGCCAAGTTCGCGGCGCCAAGCCCTTTGATCACAGTCTCGAAGAGCGAGGGCGGGATGGCCAGGTAGTGCGCCGGGCATTGAGCGCTACCGAGCTCTTTTTTGATTGCCGTGAACGTGCCCGGGTCGTGATAATCCCCGCTCACGTACCTGAACAGGGACAGAAGATGGTGAAAGGCACGTCGGTTATCAATCCCGCCAGATCGCCTGATGCTGTCCGTCACGCGTTTGCGCAGACGGGCCAGACTCCACTTCGGGAAGGCGACGCCGATTACTGGGACCTTGAGGGCACCTCGCTTCACCATCGCATAGAGTGCCGGGAAGATCATCTTGTGGGCGAGATCGCCCGTCACACCGAAGAGGACCAGCGAGTCTGAACGGGAGGCTGTCATTAGGCACCTCCCTTCTTGGTGGCGGCCTTTTCTTCATGGCCGCCGAACTGGTAACGAAGGGCGGACAACATCTTGTCGGCGAAGTCGTCCTCGCCGCGCGAACTGAAGCGTTCGTATAGCGCGGCACTGAGGACGGGGGCCGGAACCGCCTCGTCCAGAGCCGCCGCGATCGTCCAGCGTCCCTCCCCCGAATCTGATACCCGGCCGGCAAACTTCGCTAGGTCCGGGCTATCAAGCAGCGCCGTGGCGGCCAGGTCCAGCAGCCACGAGGCAATGACGCTACCGCGGCGCCAGACCTCAGTAATGTCGGCCAGATTCAGGTCGTACGGGTAATACTCGGGGTTGCGCAACGGCGTGGTTTCGGCATCGACGGTGCGCTGCTGCTTGCCCGCGTTGGCGTGGCGAAGGATGTTCAACCCCTCCGCGTAAGAGGCCATGATGCCGTACTCGATACCGTTGTGAACCATCTTGACGAAGTGGCCCGCGCCGCTCGCGCCGCAGTGCAAGTAGCCGTGTTCGGCGCTGCCGCCTAGCTTCTCCCGGCCGGGCGTGCGGGGCGCCGCCTCGATACTTGGGGCCAGGGCGGCGAAAATGGGATCAATGCGCCGGACCACAATTTCATCACCGCCGATCATCAGGCAATAGCCGCGCTCTGCCCCCCAGACCCCGCCACTGGTCCCCACGTCCACATAATGGATGCCCTTTGGTTTCAATGCGGCGGCGCGGCGGATGTCATCGTGGTAATAGGAGTTGCCGCCGTCGATGACCACGTCATCACGTTCGAGAAGCGGGACGAGGGCCGCCAGCGTCGGATCAACCACGCCGGCCGGCACCATCATCCAGACGGTGCGGGGCGATTTCAGCTTCTTCGCGAAGTCTTCGAGCGACGTTGTTCCGACCGCTCCGTCTTTGGCGAGCGCCGCTGCGGCTTCCGGATGGAGGTCGTAAACGACGCACTGGTGACCGGCCCGCAGAAGCCTTCGCACCATGTTGGTTCCCATCCGGCCCAGTCCGATCATGCCCAATTCCATGTGGTTTTCCTCTCTCTCATCAAAACGTCCCAAATGAACCCTTCATGCTTCAGCTTCGTGGTTCTCCAGCGCCTGGACCTTCGCCAAGCGGCGGAGGTGGCGCGGAGCGCCGCTGAAGTGAGCGGTCAGAAAGGTCTCGATCAGTTCCCAGGCGAGCGCCGGCCCAATCACCCGCTCACCCAAACAAAAGACGTTCATATTGTCATCTTCGACGCCCTGGTGGGCGGAGAAAACATCATGGATGAGCGCGGCACGCACCCCGGCAACTTTATTTGCGGCGACGGACGCTCCCACGCCGCTGCCGCAGATGGCCACTCCGCGGTCAATCTTCCCAACGGAAGCGGCCCTGGCGAGGGGGAGGACGAAGTCAGGGTAGTCGTCTTCGGGGTTCAACTGGTGTGCGCCGAAGTCCACGACCTGGTACCCCGAGCCGCGCAGCAGCTCCGCCAACTGCTCCTTCAAGGCAAACCCTCCATGGTCCGCGGCAATCCCCACGCGCATCATGATTTCTCCCTGGCATGGCGAAGCAGGCTATGGGTTTGCTTCGAGACATTTTCCACGGTGAACCCATGGTGCTGCATCACGACTGGCCCGGGCGCTGATGCCCCGAAGGTGTCCACCCCGATCACGGCGATCTGGGGACCGACATAGGATTTCCAGCCGAGGGACGCGCCGGCCTCGATGACCAGCAGGGGCACGCCCGGAGGCAAAACCTTGTCCCGATACCGGTCCGGCTGCATCGAGAAGATGTTGGTGCTCGGCATACTCACCACTCTTGCCTGGACGCCCTCGCTCGCCAATCGATCACGGGCTTCCAGCGCCAGATGCACCTCAGAGCCGGTTGCGACCAGAATAACGTCGGTGCGTGTATCCGGCGGAGAGTCCGCCAGGATATAGCCACCCAGCGGAACTCCTGCGGGAATGCCTGGATAGCTAGCCAAGTCGAGCACCGGGAGTCCTTGGCGGGTCAAAATCAAGGCCACAGGACCTTCCCTCCGTTCAATGGCCACGCGCCAGGCGGCAACCGTCTCGTTGGAATCCGCCGGCCGAATGACTACCATGCCGGGAATCGCTCGCAATCCCACCAGTTGTTCAACAGGCTGATGGGTAGGGCCGTCCTCTCCCATGGCGATGCTGTCGTGGGTGAAGACATAGATCACCGGCAGCCCCGTCATGGCCGCCAAGCGCATGGGAGGACGCATGTAGTCGCTGAAAATCAGGAAGGTCCCCCCATAAGGGATGAGACCGCGATGCAATGCCATGCCATTCAGAATGGCGCCCATGGCATGCTCCCGGATACCGAAGTGCATGTTGCGCCCGGTCAGGCTGTCAGGCTCGAAGCTCCCGGCCCCGCCAATGCTCGTGTGCGTGCTGGGATCAAGATCGGCCGAGCCTCCCATCATTTCAGGCAGATGAGAAGCCAGAACCGCGATGGTCTTTCCCGAAGCGATACGGGTTGCCATGGGGCTGTCCGCCGGGGCAAATGTTGGAAGGTTGCCGTCCCAACCCTGGGGAAGCCGCCGGTGTATGACTCTCTGGAACTCCGCCGCCAAGTCAGGGTGCTCCTTGGCAAAAGCCTCAAAGCGTGACTCCCATTCCGCCTGCGCCGCACCTCCCCGCGCGATCGCCCTGCGGAAATGCTCCAAGGCCTCCTCGGGAATAAGGAAGGGAGGTTCCACCGGCCATCCCAGCGCCTTTTTGGTCAAGCGGACCTCTTCCACACCCAGCGGCTCCCCGTGGGCCGCGGCGGTGTCCTGCTTGTGGGGGCTGCCATAGCCAATGTGGGTGCGAACTTGAATCAAGGATGGCCGGCGCGTCTCTTCCCGGGCAGCCTTCAGCGCGGAGGCGACGGCGTCGATGTCGTTGCCCTGTTCGATTTGCTGGACGTGCCAGCCGAATGCGGCGAAACGGGCCATGCGGTCTTCGGTAAAGGCCAGCTTTGTATTACCTTCGATCGTGATGTGGTTGTTGGCATAGAGGACGATGAGTTTGCCCAGCCGCAGGTGACCCGCATCGGATCCGGCCTCGGAAGAGATCCCTTCCTCCAAGTCGCCATCGCTGGCTAAGACGTAGGTGAAGTGGTCCACGACCGTGTGCCCCGGTCGATTGAAGCGCGCGGCAAGGGCCACCTCGGCGATGGCCATGCCGACGGCGTTAGCCAATCCTTGCCCCAAGGGCCCGGTGGTAGCTTCGACGCCGGCGGTCTTGCCATATTCCGGATGTCCTGGTGTACGACTTCCCCATTGGCGGAACCTTTCCAGCTCTTCCAGAGGCAAGTCGAAACCCGTGACATGAAGCAGCGCATACAGGAGCGCACATCCATGTCCGGCCGAGAGAACGAAGCGGTCGCGGTCGGGCCACAGGGGATCACGCGGATTGAACTTGAGCGAGCGATCCCAGAGTGCATAAGCCATTGCCGCCGAGCCCAGGGGCAGCCCGGGATGGCCAGAGTTGGCCTTCTGCACCATATCCACGGCCAGGAAGCGAAGCGTGTTGATACAAATCTCATCCAACGCCGGCGGAGCGAGGGTCGTCGAAAGGGTCATCGAATGTGCCATGGTTGCGCTGTGCCTCCTCTTGTTGTGATGGAAAATAGTCCGCCAAAGAACGAACACTCGTGCGGAACATTCATGCTGGCCAATCGACTAGGGTTTCAGTTTTTGGCCCTGGCACCCGCTGTGCTGGCATTGGCAGGTTATTTCCAACATGCCTTCCGCATCGGCACAGCTTTCGCTGCAGTGTTTTTTCCCGTCCGCGGGTATACAGTTGCAAGCGGGATGTGCGCATTTAGACGTCGAATTCATAACAGCTCCTTTTGTTGAACGCGCCCTTCGCTCCAAAAGAAGCTATAGTCTGGAGAACCGGGTCATCGCGTTGAGCGAGTATCCGTACTCCGCTCGGCAACACATTTATCCTCGCCCACTACACAGCATCGCACCAGCCTAACCACGAAGCTGGTCCGTTTTGCTCATCATGGGCAGATATTGGGAAGTTAAGCTGAATGGTCAACTTCGTTGCAGTCGTGCTTGCACGGAAGAAAATCGAACAGTGTTTCAGCAAAGGCGCGTACAGCGACGGCGGTCATCCCTCGCAAGTTAACCGTTGTGCTGCGTCCGTATTCGCTTCAATTTGCTGGTCAAAGAGCAGTACATGCAGAGGGTGGTCAAAACCGAGGGTCATGATGACGCATTCTTGAGTTTCCGGTAGCGCCGAATCAGAGTGTTGGTTGAACTATCGTGCTGGAGTTGGGACTCTTTCTGGCTCTCGAGTTCGGGGATGATGCGCTGGGCAAGTACCTTCCCCAGCTCGACTCCCCACTGATCGAACGAATCAATCTGCCAGATGGCGCCCTGAGTGAAAACGCTGTGTTCATACAGTGCGACAAGTTTCCCCAGCGCCGCCGGGGTCAAGCGCTCCAGCAGGAGCGTGTTGGACGGGCGGTTGCCCTCGAAGGTGCGGTGGGGCACGAGCCACTGAGGCGTGCCTTCGGCCTGGACTTCCTGCGCCGTTTTGCCAAAAGCCAGCGCCTCCGCCTGGGCAAAAACGTTGGCAAGCAATATGTCGTGGTGCCGGCCCAGCGGGTTCAGCGGCTGGGCAAACGCGATGAAGTCGCAGGGGATGAGCTTCGTCCCCTGATGGATCAGTTGGTAAAAGGAATGCTGGCCATTGGTGCCCGGCTCCCCCCAGTAGATCGGCCCGGTCTGGTAGTCGACCGCCGTTCCATCCAACGTGATGTGTTTGCCATTGCTCTCCATCGTCAACTGCTGGAGGTAAGCGGGGAAGCGCTTCAGGTACTGCTCATAGGGCAAAACCGCGAGGGTCTGAGTGCCGAAAAAGTTGTTGTAATAGACGCCCAGGAGTCCCATGAGCACCGGCAGGTTGCGCTCGAAAGGGGCGGTGCGGAAATGCTCGTCCATCTGATGAAAGCCATCGAGCATGGCGCGGAAATTTTCGGGCCCGATGGCGATCATCGTCGAGAGTCCGATCGCCGCGTCCATCGAGTAGCGCCCGCCGACCCAGTCCCAGAACTCAAACATGTTGCGGGTGTCAATGCCGAACTTCGCCACCCCCTCGGCGTTGGTCGAGACCGCGACGAAATGCTTGGCAATGGCGGCATCTTGTTTCAAAGTCGCGAGGGCCCAGGCTCGCGCAGTGTGCGCATTAGTCATCGTCTCCAGAGTCGTAAAAGTCTTCGATGAAATAATGAAAAGCGTCTCCTCGGCATCGAGGTCGTGCGTGGCCTCGGCGAAGTCGGTGCCATCAATGTTGGATACAAACCGGAAGGTCAGGTTCCGTTGACTGTAGTGTCGCAAGGCTTCGTACGCCATCACCGGCCCCAGGTCAGACCCGCCGATGCCGACATTGACGACGTTGCGGATCGGCTTGCCGGTGTGGCCCTTCCACTCCCCGCTGCGCACCCGGTGGGAGAAGTTGGCCATCTTATCGAGGACGGCATGCACCTGGGGCACCACGTTCTCTCCGTCCACGACGATGGATTGCCCTTGGGGGGCGCGCAGGGCCACGTGCAGGACCGCCCGCTTCTCGGTCACGTTGATCTTCTCCCCCCGAAACATGGCATCGATTCGGGAACGCAGGCCAGATTCCTCCGCCAGTTGCAGTAGAAGCCTCACCGTCTCGTCGGTGATGCGGTTCTTGGAGTAATCCAAGTAGATGCCAACGGCCTCGGCGGTCATCCGCTCACCGCGATTAGGATCTTCCGCGAATAGCTTCCGAAGGTGCAGCTCCCCAACCTTCGGGTAATGGGCTGCGAGAGCCCTCCATGCTTCGCGTTGATTGAGCGGCGCGAAGGTTGCAGTCATATATGCGTTACACCTTTGGTTTCGGCGGGTCGGTAATTCCTCCGGGGGGCAGGAATTCCGGCACGTCGAGGCGAGCCACGCCAATCCGGTTGTCGGCCATCCCGTAATAGACGTCGAAGCGGTCCGGTGAGCTAATGTCATCCCGCCGGTCGATGCCGGTGGGGAACACAACGTTATCGACGATTCCGCGGCGTTCTTTCGGCAGCTTCGGCGTCAACACCGGTTCCGCTGAGCGATATAGGACCGCGCGTGGATGCTCCTTCGAAAGCACCATCAGTCCGGCCGAGTAACACAATGGATGTCCCTCCTTGCCGGGGCCCACAATTTCGCTGACGCCGTGGTAAATGATCAGCCAGCCGTGCCTGGTTAGGACGGGCGGAGTACCGCCTCCGATTTTGAGCCGCTCCCAGGGTGACACCGGAGTCGCCAGCCGGTGAAGAGAGGTAAACCGGCCGAGGTAATTGGGTTCATGGCCTTTCGATACTTCTGGGCAGTAGGAAATCCAGATACTTTCCCGATCGAGATCCACCTCACGGGATGCGGGGTGGCAGGCGGTTTCCTCCGGACGAGTGCCAGGAAAAAGCGGTCGGTGGAGCATGGCCAGTTCCGGCTTACCGGAGGGATTAGGGATGGCGACGGGAAAAAGACTGGCATCTTTGTCATCAACGTTTCCCAACGCGATGCCGTGATACGGGGAAAAGGTCGCGAGCCCCACACGCTGCCAGTGGAAGAGGTCCTCCGAAAGGGCCAGGGCAATCCGCGGGCCCAGGGGCGAAAACGCCGTGTAAGTCATTACGTAGCGATGGAGCGGCTCCACATATGAGATTCGGGGATCCTCACAGCCACCGCTGCCATCGGGCCGCCGCTCATAATCGGCTTCGGGCTCCAGGGCGATGCCGAGCCGCTCCACTCCATCCGGATCACCAGCTTCATTGAACTGCACGCGGGCAATGCCGATGCGCGAGTAATTGCCCCGCCCGACCAGACGTGGGAAGAGGTAGAGCTGACCATCCGGGCCACGAGCGGCAGCCGGATTCAGGACGCCTTCGATTTCCTGGGGATTACCCGGCTCCGGCTCCATCATCAGCCCCAGGCGCTGCAACTTAAATCCACTCATCAAAAAACCTCACAAGGTCACGCTTGGTGATCGCCATCTAAACAAGCGATGATTGCTTCAGTAACCCGTTTAGTCTCATGAGGACCTTGCACGGGAATAGAAACGACACCTGCTTCTTCCGCGGGATAATCGTTCCCTCCCACGAACAAGGCATCACCGATATAGATCATCTCTTTCAATGAAATGCCCAGGAGATCGCGTAGCTTTCTGATGCCATAGGCTTTATCTATGCCAGGTTTGGTGATATCGATTGATGTCGCCCCTCCCATGCGGACAGAAAACTCGGGAATCAACGTGTCCATGATGGCTTTGATCTTCTTCCGCTTGGTGAAATCAGGGTCCCATTTGCTTTTTTCTTCCAAGGGGGCCTGCTGGCCTAATGCAGAAAATGTTATCTGGCTTCCCCGGTCTTCAATGACCTCTCCCCAGACCTTTTCGACCTTGAAGCCCGCTACCCCGAGCGCCTTCTCTATTGAACTGAGGATCCTCTTTTTTTCATCCGCGGTGAAATCTTCTTCATAGAGCTTTTTCCAATCCCCGGAGTATTGGAAGAACTTTGTCCCACAGGTAGGAAGAATGGAGAGGTTCACCAGCCGTTCGTCATGGGGAAGATTGGGGAGCAGTTGTTTTTCAAATTGTGGCCAGTCACCCCCGGAAATCACCGCCACCTTGATGACACCGAGAAGGTCATGCAGCAGTGCCGCCATCTCAGCATCCAGAGACGACTTGCTTTCAGCAAGAGTGCCGTCCAGATCATAAACAATGAGCCTTTTCACTGTCCTTCCACCTCTGCAGTCTTCGAATCTCGGCTTGAGTTCAGCCCCTGCCGACCATCCCTATGTTGCCCGGGCGTAAACTATTCCGGTAGCGCAATTTCCAACAAGGTCACAGCATTGCCCGACCGGAAAACACACGCCCCAACCGCGGCTGGCAAGAGCCACACATCACCTTTTCCAACAGCAAACGTGTCGCCGCCGTGCTCCACCTGCCCCGTTCCCCCGATGCATACCAGCACGCGCGGCGCGCCGGTGGCGCCGACCGTAAACGGCGATTGTCCGCACAGGCGCCACAACCGGAAATATTCACAATTAAAGAGACTTTCTCGCCCCACCGGCGTCGTAGTCTCCACCACGGGCGCCACCACACCAGCCGCACCCTCTGTAAAATCAATGCAGGCCAGCGCCTGGTCCACTTGGAGGTCTCGCGGCTGGCCGGTGTTGGCATCAACATGGCCCCAGTCGTAAAGGCGAAACGTTACGTCGCTGTTCTGTTGAACTTCGAACACCACGACGTCACCGCCCAGAGCGTGGACCGTCCCCGCCGGTATGAAGACGCCGTCGCCCGGCTTTGGAGTGAAACCAACAAGGTGATCCTTCACCCCGCCGTTCGTGAGCGCCCGCCGCAGACTGTCTGCCGTGGTGCCTGGCTTCAGGCCCGCATAGATGCGGCTCTCTGTCCCCGCCTCCAGCACCACCCATGCTTCGGTCTTCCCGGTTTCACCCGCAGGCAGCAGCTCTGGGTGGGCGTCCGAGGGATGCACCTGTACCGAGACCATTTTACGTGCATCAAGGAACTTCAGCAGCAGGGGGAATCGGCGGAACCGCTGTGCCTGCTTCCCCAGCAATTGCTCCGGGAACTGCTCCAGCACTTGACCGATGGTCCACCCTCTGAGCGGCCCATTGGAAACGCGGCTCTGATGGACATCGCGGTCGCTGAGGATCCACGCTTCGCCGATCGGGCCGTCACCCGGCAACGGCACGTTGAACAGATTGCCCAGACGCCGTCCGCCCCAGAGCCGGTATTCAAAGATCGGTGGTAAACGCAGGGGATATCCAAGTTCCTGACTCATAATATGTCTCTTTGCGCTCATCCATCGCCGGACGGCCCTTGTCGCCAGTGACTTACGTTATGGCGGTGTCTCCAAACGCTGGCTCATTCATTGGGGGTTGCTCCGCTTCCAGTTCAGTATTTCCGGTAGGCGTTTGCCGCGCTTTTCTGTGTACTGCTTGTGCTCAATGATCTGGCCCTGCACCATCTGCTTCAGGTAGACCAAGACGTCGGACAGAGGCAGGGGAGCGGCTGGACTTTTTACGAACGCGTCGTATGCCGGTTTCTCGTCCACCCCTTCAATCTATTTGTCCATCGAGGTTGAGAGGATTCGCGGCCTTCGCAGTGGTATATTTAGTAGCCAGCAAATTTTTCCGCGCGAATGTCGCCATCACCGACTCCTGTCTCCTTGACCATCGTGTGGAGGCTTTTCACCATCTCCGGCGGCCCCGCGATGTAGTAGACGGGAGAGACGGCATCCTTCAGATAACGCAAAAGCAATTCTTTGTCGATAGGGCCAATTTCGCCGAGCCAGGACTGATGCGACTTCTCCATTTCGGTCATGCAACTGACGAACTTATAGTTCGGATTCTCTGCTTCCAAAGCCCCCGGTTCATCGAGAAACGGAGCATCTTCCGGCCGTCGGTTCGAGTAGAAAAGAATGATTCGGTGAGGAAGCTTCTCCTTCGCCGCATAGAGCACCATGCTTCGAAACGGGGTGATGCCGATGCCACCTGCAATGAGCACAGCGGTTCGCTTGGCATTGCTATGGAGAGTCAGGCTACCGGACGGTCCTTCGATCTTTACGGCGGAACCAGTCGGCATCGTTTTTAACACTCGCTTGAATGCCGTATTGCGCATACGTGTGGCCACCATCAGGGTTTCTTCATGGGGAGCGCTGGCAATGGAAAACGTCCGCGTATTACCTTCGGCATCTGTCTCGGAAGGATCAACCAAAGTCATGTCGAGAAACTGGCCCGCCTTGAATGTCCAGTCCCCTGGCTTTTCGAAGCGAAATGCGGTGGTGCCTTCCGCAACTTCATCTCTGCTCACGAGTTTGGACAGCGTGACCGGCGAGGCTGTAGCCATGAGCTCTCCTTCTCGTCGTGCATCTTCCGGAGTCAGCACTTCCAGCCGCTGACTTGCGCGGAATTCGCTGCGCGCACTTTACCACTTCCCTCCTTCGATCAGTTAATTACCAGCCAGCATGTCTTCTGGAGGAAAACAGAGGAGTGGTGAGTGGCGGGCATAGCCTCAGTTGAAACCACCCAAGAGATAGGCAGCAAGGAGAATCACTACGACGGTCCCCAGCCCGATGCCGGCGCCACCACCGTAACCCCAGCGGCTGTGGCCGTAGTACCCTCCACCGCCACCCAAAACCAACAACAAAATGATAATGAGTATCAACATATTGGAGATTCCTTTCCTCTGAACGTCAGCCCGCAACCGGATCGGAGGAAGTCAGTCCTTCCTGCCACTGTCTTTATACGACGAAGTGATTGGCTCGTCAGGTCAATAGTGCTCCGGCCCCTGTTCTTAATTGCTCAGATTGAGTTCGTAGCCCCTTGGTTTCCCAAAGGAATCGATTGTTGGCGAAAGAGAGGGGAGGCTGCCCATGTTGCGAGGCGAACCCACCAGCGGACGGGCGTCGCTGTCTACATCCTATTCCACAGGGCGGTCATCGAAAACAATATGGCCTCCCAAGGTTCATCATGGATTCGCCGCAGAGCCGAGCAGGCCATGAAGATAGGTCTGCTGCGCGCCTACCGCGGCGTGGGCGTAAACCCCGAGAGGTACTTGAATCACCTCCGGCGCGCTTATGGTCTGCACGTTACATCATTCCGCGAAATGAATACGGTGCCGCTGCCGGTGGTGGATTACCTTGCCGACAAGACCATGCGCACCTCGATGAAGATGGCGATGTTGGAGGGCGCGGGCGCCGGCTTGGGGGGCATTCTTTCCATTCTGCCCGATGTCGGATTTCTGGGCGGCATCACCTGGCGCATGATCCAGAAGCTGAGCCTGTTGCACGGATTCGAGTATGCCAGCGAAGACGATATGGCCGAACTGTGGCTGGCGGTGGCGAGTGCCGCGGGCGTGGACATGGGCAAAGATCTGGTGCGCAAGCAGGTGATCGAACGGTTCGTTCCGCGCATTATTGAGCGTATCGCGGCACGAGCTGGCACTGAGATGGCGGAAAATGGACTCTTCCGCCTCGTACCGGTGCTGGGATCCGTAATGGGCGGCACGCTCAACTATTACTTCGTGCGCGGGTGGGGACAGCGCGCCCAGCGCCATTTTCGCGAACGGCACCTTTTGCTGCGCAGTTCCCTGAGATCCCTGCCATTCTTGGACTCCCCCGTTGGCGAACCACACACGCTGGAATTGAGTCTATCCCCCCTCCCACGCTCACCAACCCTAAGTCTTCCCAAGGGGTCTTGATCAGAACACAATTCACTCGCTCAGGATCACGCTCAAGAGGCCATTGTTAACCGTCAACGCGCCGCTGCCCGCGTAATCCATAAAGCCCAGCGTGCGGAACTTGTTCATGAAGTGACTGACCCGAGATCGCGAAAAGCTAGCCGCCAACATGGGTGGATTCTCCTCCGACACTGTGCATTAGGGAACAGCTTTCATGTTAGTGCCCTGTCATCATTCGGGTTGGGACTTTGGTTGATAGTCCGAGAATGACGGCAAGTCGCCGAGGAGACTGACGAATGCCTACAGGACAGCGTAATTCGACGTCCCGCGCGCCGTTCCACATCCACAAGGGACTTTTCCACAAGTGGTTGGGAAAGAATCCTGACTCCCCGATCACGGCAGCCGACATTGCCAGGGGGAAAGCATCAGACGATCCCCATGTCGTCAAGATGGCGACCTTCGCAGCCAACGCGAAGAAGTGGCATTAGCGCTATGAGCCTGCCGCCATTAGGTAGGTAGGAGCCGTTGAGTTCTTAAAGGGGGAACTGAATCTGGACGAAAGCGTGGCAGCCCTGCCAAAAGGTCGATCGACCACAAAGAGCGCGCAATGTACAGGGACGTCATTGGGACCTGATTGAAGCGGCGGATCCATCTGCAGTTGCCTGGCAGTCCAAGCCGCGCCCGCGATGCAGCACCCGCCGCTCAACATCATGATAATCGGCGCGCCAAGGGCATGGCGTGTGCTCATCGGCACCCCGGCCGTCGGAGTGAAACTCATGCTGGTATCCATGGTTTAGCTGCGATGCACCACCGCCAGGCTCGCGCCATTGCCGAGCTGGGCGAGTACGACCCGCCCTTGCGCCCCTTCCGTGGGGCACACCTACGACCTGTTCATCACCACGCATGCCCCCGGGCTTTCTGATGATCGAAAGCGTCCACCGCTTGAAAGCAAGCTTCTGTTTCGTGCGCATGAAGGCTATCTGGCGCTGGACTTTTGGTTAAGGAGAACAAAAACCCAACAGGATCGACCGCGCTGGCCCTTCATTCGCGGACCGGGGAAGTGCTTACTGTTCCGATTGAAATTGAAACCGTAGTAAAGGTGGACACCGAAAATGCCTCGATTATTTTCCCGTTTTGTGAACTCCCGTATTCCCCATGACGGGTACGTTCTCGCCGAGGGCGGTGGCAAGGTCGATTTGATGATCCTGTTCATTAACCAGAATCCCCCGGATCTGCTCGGCCATGGCGAATTCACCCAATTCTTCGCATTGCCGAACCCGGTCGCGATAATTGCGAATCGTTTCACCCTCGTTGGTCAGATCAAAGCGCAGCATATCCGTCGCTTCCTCAGAGGTCTGCACAGGCCGCGCCGTCACCGTCGGCATCCCCCCCAGGTAATCGACCTGCCGGGCGATAATCAGGGCGTGGTCCAGTTCCTGCTTGGCATGGAGTGCGAGTTGGTCCGCAATATTCATATACTCAGCCCCCTTCAGCACCTGCGAATAGACCACGTAACCAATGATGGCTTGATATTCGCGCGACAGATCTTCATTCAACAGCTCAGCCAGGCGCTCGCGAGTAACCGGTGTTTTCTCTGGTTTATTGGATGTAGCCTCAGCCATGTCGTTTCTCCTTAAACGGGAATTTCCATTGTCGCCTTCTTGTCCTACCCGTAATTTACGCCTTCATCATTGATTCGACTGGTCAATATTGCCCAGGCCGATTAAATGAGGCGGAACTATCGCGTGGATAGGAGGAGATTAGCAGGGATCAAAAAGGGGGTCGGTCGTTCCGGATCACGCTCATGGAAAACCGGGGCCAGGCACCACGTTAAACTGGTTTTTATACCAGAAAACGTGGTGCCTTGACCCCCGGTTTTTAGGATTATCGGAATCCCAATTGAAATGAATTTCCTGCGCTCATTCTTTGCGCCCTCAAAATGGACGCAACTCAGCTCTCGCGAGCCACGCCCAGGTCGGGCAGCCATTCAGGTCATGTTATGGTGAAGCAGGTTATTTTTTCTAACTCGCTGGCATTACAATGCTCGATACTTTGATTGTATCGCCCTGCAAGTCGCCCTTGAGGCGAACGGTATGCCCAGCGTGCTCTGTAAGGTCCGCAAAGTCCTGGTTCTCGATGTTGTAGACCTTACCCTTATAGACGAACACGAACTTACCACCCTTCTTTATGCATCCCAGCGTGCAATCGCGATCTGACATCGTCGTCGAGCCGTGCTCGGCTCCCTTTTTGTGGTTGGCGCCACACATGCTGTCGCTGATCTTGCCGGTCCAGGTGTGCTCCGCCGCAGCGGCAGTCATAACACCAAACGCCAGCACAACCAGACCGAGAAACACTGCTTTCGTAATTTTCACAATCGTCTCCTTTAGATTTTTGTCTTCTCGAGCTCAAAGATTAAGTAATCGGGGAAGGCAGAGCCCACAGCACGCCACACTCCTGCCTTCAGATCAGACCTGTAGGCGTCCCCCTCAAGTGGCGAGATCCTTAACCCACAACCCCCTCCGCCGTCTTCAGCCCCGATCGCACTCAAGCCAGATGGAATGTTGGCGAGCGCCACGTGTTCCCTTGGCATAAATTCCCGCGAATTTCGATTTGAGCCCCGTTGTCTTCATTGCCGAGTAGTCCCGCTGACACCGCTCTGCTTTGCAGGATTTGAAGGATGGGAAGCGATAAAAACCATCCATCTCGGCAACCCCCACCGTTTCGAGCAGACTGGATGCATGGAATGCGCCAGTCTAAGAAGTTACCAACGATAGGGCGATCACTTTATTCGCCTTCTATATTTATACGTTGAGACCATGCCAACGTCAGCCCAATATGGAACAGCCCTGTGTCCGATTTTGCTCATCGCCACTTTTGAGGAAACTCCAGCGCGGGGCCTGTAGAAATTGCCGTGGGTTAGCAGAAAAAGCAAGTCGTGCAGCAGACGCAGACCCGCTTTGAAGGTCTGCGGTTCATCCGCTATTGACAACCAAAAGTCGCGGACCGTACAGGTTCGCGCTACGCTTACTGGCTGGATCACAAGTGCGTCGATTTCAGATGATCAAAATCCCCGTAGAATTTTTCACCGCAAATTGCTTTCGATCAATTCGGTGACATTCGAGGCATTACCCAACACCGTTTCCTTCAGCATGAAGAGACTGAAGCCCCATGCCTGGCTTAGCTTGAGGTCGGGTGGCTTGATGAGCTCGTAGGGGTTGGTCACTACGTCCAGGAGCGCTGGCCCCTGATGCTCCATCGCTTGCTTTATGGCACCCGGCAAACCCGCAGGATCTTCTATGCGCACACCGAGGATTCCGGCAGCTTCGGCAATGCGCGCATAATTTACATCAGGCTTGAAGTCGGTACCCGAATTGGGGAGACCGGCAACTTGCATTTCCAATTTCACCATCCCCAGACAACTGTTATTGAAAATGATCAATTTAATCGGCAGCTCATACTGCCTGACGGTCAGAATGTCGCCCATCAGCATCGAAAATCCTCCGTCGCCACATAGCGCGACTACTTGACGACCTGGTTGGGCGAATTGGGCGCCAATGGCGTGCGGCATGGCATTCGCCATGGACCCGTGATTAAAAGATCCGAGCAGGCGGCGGTCCCGGGTCATGCGCAGATAACGCGCCGCCCAGACGGTGCTCATGCCGGTGTCACAGGTGAAAACCGCATTGTCCGACGCAAGTTCGTTGAGCAGTGCGGCAAGGTATTCCGGATGGATGGGTGTCTGGCCCGCCAAGCCTTTAGCGTGGCTATCCCAATCCTTGCGAGTTGTAGCGTAATCGGCAAGCGATTCCTGCAAGAAACTTGAATCTGCTTTCTGCTCTATCTTGGGCAACAGAGCCAGGAGCGTTTCATTGACGTCGCCCACCACGCCAAGGTCCAAACGGGAGCGCCGGCCTAGATTCTCGGCACGGACATCGACTTGAATTATCCTGGCCTTCTTGGGATAAAACGCCTGATAAGGGAAATCTGTGCCGAGCATAAGGAGCAGATCACAGCCTTCAATGGCACGGTAACCGGACGGGGAACCAATGAACCCCGTCATCCCCACGTCGTTCGGATTGTCGTGCTCGGCGTGCTCTTTTCCGCGCAACGCGTGCACGAGGGGGGCCTGTAGCAGGGTTGCCAGCTTTATCACCTGATCGTGGGCAGTCGCGCACCCGCTGCCGCAAAGAAACATTACTTTTTTGCTTTCGTTGAGCAATCCCGCCAATTCGTCCAGGTCATGCTCGGAGGGACGCACCCGCGGCCGCAGGTGGGCGAAATCGTGACGCGACTTGTCTTCCGAGATCTCCTCCATCGCCACGTCGCCCGGGATCACCAGTACCGATACTCCGCGCTTGCTTAAAGCCGTGTGCATGCCAATCTGAAGGAGTCTTGGCATCTGTCGCGGCGTGGAGAGGAATTCGCAGAAGTGGCTGCAATCAGCAAACAAACGCTCCGGATGCGTCTCTTGAAAGTAGTTTGTGCCGATTTCACTGCTCGGAATCTGAGCAGCGATAGCAAGTACAGGAGCCATACTTCGGTGAGCATCATACAATCCGTTTATCAGATGGAGATTTCCCGGCCCGCAACTACCCGCGCAAACGGACAACTGCCCGGTGAGTTGCGCCTCAGCAGCGGCTGCGAACGCGCCGACCTCTTCATGCCGGACTTGAACCCAGGTAATGCCCTCGTGACGGCGCAGGGCGTCAACAATGCTGTTCAGCGAATCTCCGGCCACGCCATAGACTCTCTTTACTCCGACCTGAACAAGTGCTTCGACAATCATCTCGGCTACGGTTGGCATATATTTCCCCTTCCCAATGGGTCAGGACTAAGGAATCGGATCGCTGACGTCTCCGGGCAACAGCATTTGCGGAACCTGCGTGAACGTCCAATTCGTGGCACCCAGACCTCGGTCAAATACCCACACAAGATCAAAGTGCTCACTGGGCCACTTCTGCGGATAGATCGTACTGTTACCTGCAATCTGGCCCGCAATCGTTGGAATCGCTTCGTGTTCCCACGAAATGAGAATGTTTCCGCGTTTTGTCACGGCATCGGCTACAAGGGCATTTTCCTCCCCCTTGGCATGACTCAGATCGATCTGCTGTCCAATGAACTCCGCGAGTGCGAGAATCGTGTGTTGTGGGCGCAGGCTGTCGCTGTGTTTTGCCACTCCGGACGCAAAGATCACATCGGGTATCGCCAAAACTGCGTGGAGCAGTGGAATCGTCCCAAAGGTCTAGCAAGCTGGGACTAGCCATGCACCTAATCATACGAGAGCATCATCGAAAGGCCGAGCTCCCCCTTACTTATTCCCTTCACGTGGTGACCGACCCGCCTTTCTCTCTTGTTCATTGAAGACAGAATGGATGCGAGGATATTTTCCCCCATTTAAGCCAGTCCCACGGCTTGATCTGTGGCGGGCTGTAAATGACTGGGTGATTCCACTCGGTTGAAAAGCCTTGCACGTCTTGCCATGCTCGTAGAGCTCAAGGACGGAACGAAACAGCCTCCTGCAGTTCCCACAAACATAATCGTCCTTCTTTTTTGACATCGGCGGCATGCCTTTTCCTTTCCTGTACCATTATTTGAGCGCGCGTTGGGGGAGTCGGCTGTCGAGGCAGTCGAATCATCGCCGATCTTTAACCCGTGAAGGTTTGCCTAGGCTTGCATCTGCACCCAGCGACCTGTTGCAGGATATCCTCAGACCCTGCCCGCGGCTTGTCTCCTGGCCTCCTGGCAGGTATTCGGATTCAAAGAGCATCCGGAGGAGCGAAAACAAAACGAATAACAACCCGGCAATTCACTGACCAGAGCTGTGGCTGAAGGGGTGATAATTGCTGACTTTTGGAGGGTCGCTTCATGGCCTTCTCTCTTAAAAATGTAGAGGGCTTACAACAATATGACTTTAAACAGAGGCTCCCCCTGTGTCTGAGCAATTTTGACCATATGTCAGAGCACTTTTGGACTGACTGGCAAATCACCTCGGTTAACAAAGGCGGTGCAGGTTAATTCGCAATTACGGGAACGGGCGACCTGAAAGAGCTGTCCAAACGCAGGATTGAAATGTCATGCCGAGGGAGCAAGCCTCTCAATCACTGATTCGGGACACACCAAAACACCGGATTTTTCGATTCCCGTGCCGGGAGCAACACACCATGACGCGCCAGCGCAACACGATGAAGAGGCGGTTCGCCACCGCCAACAGGCAGCCGAACTTTACCAGTACGGCCACCACGAGAAGGTCAGCCATCACGCCCACCTGGCGTCCGCGCCCCCCCGTGCACGCGAAGCAGCATGCAGAAGAAGCCGCCAGGGCTCACATGAAGAATCATCTCGACGATTCGCACTGAAACCGTTTTTAGAATTCTCTAGAGAAAGGAGGAGAAAACAAATGAAAGAGAGCACGAAGGATCAGGTCAAAGGCAAGCTTCATGAAATGAAGGGTGAAGTTAAGGAGAAAGCGGGAAAGGTTACGAACAATCCCAACTTAACGGCCGAAGGCCAAAACGAAAAACTCGCAGGCAAAGTTCAAAAAAAAGTCGGCCAGATTGAAAAGGTGTTCGAGAAGTAAACGAACCGGCCTTTACGCCGTGCATGTTTCTTCGCTGGGGGAAACTGTCGATTGTCAGAGTGTCCCTCACTGCTAGCTACCGCCGCCGACGGAGGCGCCATGAACAAGACGCTGGGAATAATCCTGATTGCGCTTGCCCTGTTCGGTCTTGCCTGGGGAGGTTTTACGTACACGACCAGGGAAAAGGTCGTTGACATCGGGCCGATCCACGCAACTCGCGAAAAGAAGCATAATGTACCTCTCCCTCCCATCGCAGGCGCGGTGGCGCTCATTGGCGGCGTTGTGCTCTTGGTAGCACATAGGAAGGAAGAGGTTCCCCCAGTCGGCCGCGGGCTATTGTTCAGAAGAAAGGAAGTGCCAGAATGTTGATACTCATTATCATTTTGTTGTTAGTGTTGGGTGGCGGTGGGGGTTACTACGGCCATAGCCGCTGGGGTTACGGTGGCGGCGCAGGCATTGGGCTAGGCACCGTATTAGCCTGCTTTATTCACGAAGGGACGACAAGGTACGAGTCTGAGGCGTTTCGCGCGGCTTGAGAGTGGCCTCCGAGGTCTGCCAAGCGCTTTCGGGCGCTCGGTTTCGGTGGTGGGCTGCGG
>Ga0102924_1001339_pt1 | contig 28824 bp, 25 predicted proteins | sample PaiPotPPM11metaG_FD_80116 | JGI IMG/M metagenome (GOLD analysis project Ga0102924, IMG submission 80116) | Iron sulfur acid spring bacterial and archeal communities from Banff, Canada, to study Microbial Dark Matter (Phase II) - Paint Pots PPM... ... | reverse complement strand
GCTATCACGACTGGACCGGCGTCGGTCAATTGACATCAAGCTCCTTCGCCGACGCGATGTCACTGGCCCAGGCGAACGGGGGGACCCCAATTCTCGACCCGGTCGAGGAGGAGGTTCACTTCGCCTACGACGCCTACGGGCAACATCACGAGCTCTGGATTCAAAGCACCGAGACCCTGCGGCGCAAGCTGGCACTCCTCTACGAGTACGGGCTCAAGGGAATCAGCGTCTGGCGGCTCGGCTTCGAAGACCCTTCCTTCTGGAGCCTGATCCCACCGCGGAAGTAGCCGAACCATCGGGGCCGCTGGGCCTTGCGTGTTCGTGTTCGCCCGGCGGCGGAAGCAGCAACTGGTAGAGCTCCTGCTGGCGGCGACGGCCCTTTTCATAAGCCGCGTGCGCGGCCGCGCGCGGCCTGAAGCTGCGCCCACGCGCCGGCTCCTCCTGCCACAGCCGGGGACGCCGGCCCAGCGCATGAAGCGTCAGCAGCGCCGCGCCCCGGCTCGAGGCTTCTCTCTCAGGCGACATCATTACCCTGAGCCGAAGAGCATCGGCGAGCATCTGCGTCCAGGTGGTGGAGTTGATCAACTGGCCACCGGTGGCGATCACCGCGCGAGGCCGCGGGACCGCGCGCCGCATGGTGTCGGCGACGATCGCCAGCTGATAAGTGATCCCCTCCATCGCCGCCCGGAATATCGCCGCCGGCTGGGTTCCGAGCGAGAGCCCGGTGATCGCCGCCCGCGCGTCACCGCGCCAGTTGGGGCTGCGTTCCCCCGCCCAGAAGGGCAGAATCGTCAGGCCGTGTCCGTCGGGAGGCATCCTGGCGGCGGCACGCTCGAGCTTCTTCTTGTGGCCCACCCCGAGGCCGTCGGTAATCCATCTGATCACGTTGCCACCCTCGGATAGCGCACCGCCGAGAACGAAGCGGCGCCGGTCCAGACGGTAAACCCATACGCCCCAGGGCACGGCAAGCTGCCCCCGTTTCAGGATTACCCGCAGCGCGCTCGACGTCCCGATGGTGGCGCAGAACCATGCCGGCTTCATACATCCGGCGCCGATGTTCGCCAGCACGCCGTCTCCCAGGGGAAGGAACCACGGAGCACCCAGCAATGCCGGCCATCGTTGGTGAAAGCTGGGAAGCAGCCGGGCCGGTGCCTCATCCCACTCGGCAAGCGCGGACAGATGATCCGCCCTAACTCCGGCGATGCGGAGCGCCTTCTCGTCCCAGGCACACCGGTGCACGTCGAGCAGCCCGGTGCCGGATGCGATCGAGATGCTGACCCGGTACTGACCGAGAAGGCGATGGTAAAGGTACTCGCCAAACGAAATCCACCGTGTGGTGCGTCGCGCGGCGGCGGGCCGAGTCACCTTCAGCCAGCGGAGCTTTGCCGGCCAGAAGCTGGCATGGAAATAGCAGCCGGTCCGAGCATGGTACTCGTGCTCGCTGAAGCGGCTCCGCAGGCTGCGCGTTTCGGCCGCACTTCGGGTATCGGCCCAGGTGAGCAGCTCGGTTGTGGGCCGCCCGGCGGCATCCACACCCATGAGGCTGTGCCAGTAACAGGAGGCTCCGACACCGAGGATCTCGAGTTTTTCTTTCGCCGCCTCCTTGAGTGCCCCATCGATCGATCGCTCGACAAGCCGCAGCAGGCTGTCGGGATCGGAGCTGACCTGGCCCGGTGCCACCGTGTCCACCTTGTAGGGCAGGTCGCACAGCGTCGACTTGACCATCGATCCCCGCGTGTCGTAGACCACCGCGCGGACGGAGGAAGTCCCGAGATCGAGCGCGAGCACCCCGCCGAGCATGGATCGTGGCATGACGGACCGTAGCCTACCGAAATGCCCGGCCCGTCGCCCTGCAAGGAAGGCTTGAGAAATCCTTTGATAGACTGTGGCAGCCTTGTCGGGCCCGCTGGGGCGTGGCCAAGCTGGTAAGGCGCCTGACTCTGGATCAGGTAATCCTAGGTTCGAATCCTAGCGCCCCAGCCATTTTCACAATTTGCCGCCGTGACGAGTGCGTCGAATGGCTTTCGCAATTCAAATTCCAGCGTTCTGCCCTTCAGGACGCGGTTCGATGTCAGTAAGCCCACGAGCTCACGCCGTTGCTCCGGATCGGCTCGCTCGAATATCTGCGGAGCCTGAGCGATTAGTTCCGGTGCATCCTCTACTTCCTAAAAAGCCGGTTTTCCAGCGCGTTTGGTTACATCGGGTTTTTGATTGTCGCCTCGGCGATACCCCAGCGCATTTCCGTGTACGCTCGGCGGATCGAACCAGACCTTTCAGATCTCCCGGACGAATTGCGGAATTCCGCCTACGTTGCGGCCAACGGCGAGTTGGCCTGGCCGCGCGAGGACGCGAAAGCAGCAGCGCGCTGGCTAGCAGCTCAGGGTTATGGAATCGTCGGGGGCGCAGGTCTGGGAAATTCTCGGCAACGGTCATTGGCAGGGTGGGATTCGCTCGGCGTTGGCCCGATACCGTTCGTCTGGGGATGGGAGACTGATCCTAGCTGGGAAGGGGCTGAGCCATGCACCGTCGGAGAGCCGGATGAGGGAAAACCTCATGTCCGGTTCGATGAGGGGCGGCTGGCGAGGTGCCGTCGCGCTAAACCAGTCGCCTACTCTACCCAGTTGACCCAGCCACTGCCTACTGTCGCGCACCAGTGAGCGTGCTGCGACAAATTGACCGGCTGGCTGCGTCTAATTGCTAGATGGGCGCGGACGAGGCGCTTCCGGCCTTCGACGACATTATCGGGCCGTTAATCAGCCGCGGCTACGCGCTCGCTGTCACGATGCTGAACGATCGCACAAGCGCAGAGGATGCCGTACAAGAGGCCTCGATCAAGGCCTGGCGAAAGCTGCCCGGGCTCCGTGATCGGTCTGCCATCGAGCCGTGGTTCCTGGGCATCGTCGCCAACCAGTGCCGCAGCATCCGGCGCACTAGTTGGCGGTCGGTATTGACGTTGCCGGAACTTCGCCACCAGAGTTCATCGCAAGATCGGCGCGTAGACGCCATCGACTTGGACCGCGCCCTGGATCGCCTGAGCCCGAAAGATCGACTTCCCCTCTGTCTGCACTTCTACATGGACATGACCTTCGATCAGGTAGGCGTGGTCATGGGGATCTCGATGACAGCTGCGCGGTCGCGTATCTACCGTGCCTTGGACCGACTCCGTTCGGATCTGCATTCGAAGGACGCACTCGACCATGTCTAGGCTTGAAAGTGAGCTCCGTCAGGCGTTTGAGCGCCGTCTTACATCCATTCCGGCGCGGGCTGATCTGCGAGCCCATGTTAGCGAGGTCGTGGCCGGTCGCAGTTCCCGAGTAAACATCTGGCAGGTCACGGCCGCCACTGCAGGGCTGCTGCTGCTCGGAGCCGTCACGTTCTACGGAATCGTGTCGCGCAACTCGCCGCCGGCTCCGTTCGTTCGTCCGTCCGCGAGCGGCTCATCGCCCGCGCCATCCACGAGTGCGACCCCGGCCCCGAGCGCTATACCATCAGCCTGTCCACGGCCCTGGCAAATCTGCACGGATAGTACGGCGACCGGCAACTTCGACGCCAGTGGTCAGAACGAGGTTTTCAGCGCCTCAGTCATCCGTGACCAGAGCGGCGGTGCGTACTGGCTGCTGCAGGTCATGGCGCCAAATGGTCACATCGTTTCGGCTCGACTCGACAGCCTGCTAGCGGCCCACGACGGCTGCCCCGCGGAGGCCCCGGACTACGCCATGGTGAAGGGTGCGGCCAAATTCGCCGGACCTCCCCATGACCTGGCTCTCGTCCAGATCCGGAAGGGCGCGTCGACGGAGTTCGGGATCCTCCTCGGCGTGCAGAACGGCAACTTGCAGGTTGCCATGGTCGCGAATGGTGCCAACCGCTGCCAGCGGGTTTTCCCATGGTCGGGCTCGGTCACCCACGGCAACGGTCTCGGGTGCGGCACGGTAGGGTCGAGCCCCGTGTTGTTGGTTCGGCAGGTCGAAGACCACCCCCCCGACTACGCCCACTATGACTGGTACCAGGCAACCTATAAATGGCAAGGTCTCCAGCTCTCGCTGCTGTCTCTCGATCACGCGGTTATCACTCAAAATGACTCCCGCTTCGAACCTTCGTATGCGGTGACATGCGGCAGTGTCCGCATCCCGAGTTGAAGCGACTGAAGTCATAGCCTGCGACCAGCTGCGTCCTCGGTCAGCGGTCGTAACGCGTACGTCTCGCCGGACGGATCGATGCTGACCGTCGCTGGAGCCATTGGCGTGGGTGATACCTCACACCAGTCCGGCAATGCGAATCCGAAGGCCGAACGTACGCCACGGCATGGAACGTCACTTCTGGCTGTCCGATGGCCGACTTGTCCTCTGGCGGCCGGACGCGCTCGGTGGCTCCGCAGGGCTGTATGCGCTCGATCCTGCTGGCACGGGTCAGGGTTCCGAGATTGAGGTCATCGGTACCGCGGTCGGCTATTTGACCGGCTGAGACCTCAAACCGGGCGAGCCTGACGCCAATAAACGATTGATGACCGCGGCAAGCCGCGGCTCCAAGGATCGGACCGCAGTTGCTAACCCTGACCAATTGACCCAGCCATCGCCTTCAGCCGGCGGGACGCCTTAGGGTGGAGTCAGCTTCGACATGAAGGATCGAGGTGACTCGACCGGAGCGTCCCTGACCTCGAGCAGATCTTCGTCTCCTGAAGCAAGGACTGCTGCGGTTGACCTGGCGAGCGCGAGGAGGTAATCGTCCCCGAGGTCACGCGATATTCGCGGCGGCGAGGCCGCGTCGGGTGCTATTGTTCCGGCTCCTTTCAGCAGCTCGATAAAAGCCTCGGCTTCATCACCCGAGATGTGCGAGCGGAGCTTTGGGTAGGTGAGGGCGCGACGCAGCTCAGCGAGCAGCTGCTCCGAGACGACCAGCTCAAAATCCCCATCCAGCCAGCGTCTGAGCAAGGCTGCGGGGACACCGGTGGGTGCCAAGAGCGCGGAAATCAGGACGTTGGGGTCGAGAACGGCTCTCAATCACTTCCGGCGGCGCGGTCTCGTTTGGTGCTGAGCTTCGATGGCGAGCTTCATGGCGTCATCCTCGCCCATGCGGTTCTTATCCCAGAGTCGCTCGAGGAGGTCGAGGCCGAGATCGCGGCGAAGCGACTCCTCTATGACCTGGCTATCCCCCTTTCCCTGACGGGCGGCCCGCACCCGGACCCATCGAAGTACGTCTTCGTCGAGAGTTACGGTCGTCCGGACTTTCGGCATCTTTGCATCATAGCATATCGGTGCCTACGCGTCATTTGGACCGAGCTGGGGGTGGTAGCTGCCAGACGGACCGATAAGTGGCGTTGTAGCCTGGTGAGCGCCTTCGCTGACCTCGCCCGGTTACGCAGCAATGGCAACGGGCTCTACGGGAGCGGCGACCGGCTGTTCAGCAACGCGATCTTCGGCCGCGACTCGGTGACGGCGGGCGAGACGCTGCTTTACCTGCGGCCTGAGATGGCCCGCGACATCATCCTGACGCTGGCCCGGCTGCAGGGTACGGTGGACGCTCCTGTGGGTCCGCACAGCAACGAGGAGGAGCGCGGCAAGATCCACCACGAGCACAGGACGCTCTACTTCGACGGCCGGCGGATCCCGGCGGAATCCGAGCGCCTCTTGAGGGAGCAGGCCATCCGGTGGGGCGGCGGTGAGACGGGCCTGACCTATTACGGCAGCGTCGACGCGACGCCGCTCTTCGTTCGCCTGGTGGCACGCTTCTGTGCGACCCACGGCGAGTCGATCCTGTCCGACAGGGTCACTCGCCGGGATGGCGGTCAAATCACGGTCCGCGAGAGCGTGCTCGCGGCGGTGAGCTGGATCACGGCGAAGATGGACGCCTCCCCGCTCGGGCTGGTCGAGTTCCGGCGCCGAAACCCGCAGGGCATCCCCTTTCAGGTCTGGAAGGACTCGAACACCTCATACATCCATCGCGACGGAACCCTCGCAAACTCGGATGCCCCCATCGCCGCTGTCGAGGTGCAGGGCTATGCCTACGACGCGCTACTCGGCGCTGCGCGCCTCTTCGAAAGTCGCGCAGCGGAGTGGCGTGACCGGGCGCAAGCGCTGCGCGAGCGCGTCGTCCGCAACCTCTGGATGCTGGCCGAAAGCTATTTCGCGATGGGCCTTGACCGAGACGGTGGCGGCCGAGCGCGATGGATTGAAAGCATCGCCTCAAACGGCGCCCTGCTGCTGGACACCGCCCTCTTCGACGGACTCCCCGCTGCCGAGCCGTATGTCGTCGGGTTGGTGCGCCGGATCTGTGGCCCTGACTTCTTGACCGAGGCCGGCATCCGCTGCCGCAGCGCGCGCGAAGCCGGCCTGGTGGATTTCCAGGACTACCACGGCGACTGGACGGTCTGGATGAAGGAGACCTTCGACGTCGCCAGGGGCCTCGAGCGCCAGGGTCTGCCACGCCTGGCCCGGCAGATTGGCATCCGCTTACTCAACGCGGTCAACATTGCCGGCGCGCACGTCGAGTTCTTGTATGTCAGCCCCGATCAGCGAGTCATGTACGACTTCCGGGCCCGCGACCTTCGCACCGCCGAGCCGGAGGTGATCACGGGCACCAACCAGCCCGAGGCGCCCATCACCTGGACCGTGACAGCCGCCCTTGCCCTCAAGTCGTGGCTGGGCTCGAAGCGGAAATTTTTCGGCACAACCGGTGCCCCGGATGCAGATAACTGGCGCCAGGCACTGGAGGCTGAGATGCTTGACCAGGTTCCAGAAACGGCAGTCCACCGCACGTCGGCGGAGGTACGCCGTGCCTATACGCGCCGGGGCGACTTCGTCCTCAACCTGGAGGGGGGCGTGGAGCGCGACCGACACGCCCGAGCGCGTGGACGGGGAAGCGACCAGGCCGAAGACATCGCCGCGTAGATCGAGCAGCCCTGCCCGCCTCAGGCGGCCGGTTTAGCCGGGCGGTGGCCGGGCGCAAAATTCGGGGTTGATCGGAGTTAAAGGGGTATGGACCCGTGTCTCGCCGTCATCATTCCCGCCTTCAATGAGGCCCCCACCCTCGAGGATGTCCTACGCCGAGTGCTGCGCCAGCGCTGCGTGGAACAAGTAGTGGTGGTCGACGATGGGTCGACCGATGGGACCCTGAATGTGGCCCAGCCTTTCCTGGGCGACCCCCGCGTGACAGTTCACCGGCACGCATCAAATCGGGGCAAGGGCGCCGCGATACGGACCGCGATCCAGGCGGTGCGCGCTCCGCTCGTGATCATCCAGGATGCCGACCTCGAATACGATCCAGCCGAGTACCCGGTCATGATTGCGCCGATTCTGCAAGGACGTGCGGACGTGGTTTACGGGGTTCGGGGGTTCGCCAGTCACACCGCCTACTCCTACTGGTTTGTGATTGGGAACCGCCTGGTCACGACTGTGACCAACGTGCTCTTCAACTGCTACATCCAGGATATGGAGACCGGCTTTAAAGCGATAAGGACCGACCTCATCCGCAGGCTCGGGTTGCGCGGCGATCGGTTCGACATCGAACCGGAGATCACCGCGCGCATATTGCGCCTCGGTTATCGAATCCATGAGGTGCCGATAACCTACTACGCGCGCGGCCGCGATGAAGGGAAAAAGTTGACCTGGCGCGACGGCGTGCGGGCCCTGGCTACTCTCGTCCGCCTGCGCACGGCGACGGAGCGCCGGCTGTTCGGAGCCCAGGATCCGTATCACTCGATGCGGTTGCATGAGCTCGCTGTCAGGCCGCGTCAAAACCAAGTGCCCGACGATCTAGCGGCCTAGTAGCCCGGGTGGCAGCCCAAAGGCAGTGCCGTGGATGGCGGCTGGCCTCGAAGGCCCCTCAAAGGTCCATAGAAACACCCCGCCGCCGGACTTTGGCGCCCGATTGGTTAGCGCGCTGAAGAAAGCCACCGCCTGATCCTGGTGCGACATGGGGCCGATAATGATCGTCCTCACCTTCCACAGGGTGAGGTCGGCGAATACCTGGCTGCGTAGTTCGCTGGTCAACGCTGGCGGTTCCATACCGGACTCCAGACCCCGCACCAGGTTACCGGTCAGTGATACAGGAGCATTGAACGAGGGACCCGGATTCAGTGCATAGCCTTCCGGCATCCGGAACTGCATATTGGAGGCCGCCTGCCAGACCATGGCCTTGCTGCTGGCGAGACAGGAATAGGGCAGGACGAGGGCCACGCTTCCATCCGGTATTTGTTGCTGGGCCGCCCCGCTGGTGAAGAAGCTGGGGACAGCCACGGGCTCGGATGGAAATGGGATCCGAGGAATGAGCGGGAGCAAGGCGAGCCCTACCAGGAGAGCCGTTCGGACGCTTGCCTGCGAATGCTTGACCACCTCTTGGACGAAGACCGCCAGCAAGAGCGCGGCGAAGAGAAAGACATAAAGCATCAGGCGGGCCGGAAGTACGCTGCTCAGAACCGGCGCTAGTGCCAGGCCTACCCAGGTGGCCGGGAAGACATAGAGCGTAACCCTTAGCGGGATCACCCGGCGGATCAAAGGAGCGGCGAGCGCCAGGACCACTACCGGCAACACGGTCGTGTGACCGGCCACATGCAGGGTCGGGCCCAGTGAAAGGACGGCGAGTAGAAGCAAGAGCGTTGAGACCACGCGCACCAACGGAAGTCGCCAGAAGCGGGCGGTCGTGTAGCCCAGCACCGCGAGCAGCGGTAACCCAAGGTAGGCATCCCATTCGGGGGGGTAGCCAGAGAAATCCTGGGTCAGCCGTACCGCGGCGGCGGGCGCGAATAGCTGCTGGCCAGTGGGAACGATGAATCCCAGCAAGTCGGTCACATACGTGTTACGGATCTGGACCGGGCCGCTCACCCGCTCCGGCCCGAGAAACTGGATGGCCAGGGGAACCGCGCTGAGCGCCACGAAAACGACGGCGGCCACCCCCAGCGCTGACAGGGCATAGCGGCGGTGTGAGCGGACCATAGCGGGGTGGAGCGTGGCCAAAACGGCCGTCCCCAGAATTGCGGTGATCACTTCAGTCGCTAGAAGCTCCTCTGCCAGCAGTAGCTGGGCGGTGGCCAGCAGGCCAAGGAGGACCCCCATCTTGACCTTTGAAAGCCGCTGCCGGATCAAGATCTCATCGAGTAGAAGGAGCATGAGGGGTGGGATGAAGGCCAGAGTCAAATGGAGGTGGCCCAGCGACTGAGCGACCATATACGGGGAGAACCCATATAAGAGGCCCCCAAGGACAGCGGGCAGCGGGCTTGCGACGTACCGACGCGCGGCCAGGAACGCGCACCAACCGGAGGTCGCGACGGCAAACGTTAAGAGGAGGTTGTACGAGAAGATCGGCCCCAGGACGGCGGTAAATGGCGCCGCCAGCAGCCCGGCCAGCAAAACGGAGGAGTTCCACATCGCATTGACCCCGCCCGGAGAGTCGAGATACGTTGTGACCAATGGGTTCTGCATGTGGCCGAGCGCGAAGGGCACCCAGCGGAGGAACCAGATGAATATCCCGACGTCCGGTGAGCCACCGCTTGCCACAGACGTAAGGGGTTCACGCCAGGTGCCAGAAAAGAGCAGGATCGAAAGACCCAGGAAGCCCACCAGTGTCAAGACTCTTTCCGCCCGCTGGGATAGACGCCACCGCGCTACCGGCTGCTTCGCCGCATACGCTGGAAGGGAAGGCGAAGCTGGGTTTATCACTGCTGGTTTGGGCGCGAAGAATGCTGCCGGTGCAACGCGGGAACTCCGTCCCTCCTTTAGTCACCCGGGCAGTCCGGTTGAGTGCCCCTTCTCTCGGGCGGATCCGGTCGTGCGTCGTAAAACGAGGTTGGGGATCGAAACCTTCATCGGGACACCGTCTGCGAGGTGCGATTTGCACGTGGCGCCCTATTGCGCGGCCTGGCATGCCGTTGACTATGGCCTGGTGGGGGCTCGGCCCCGGCAAGCCCGCGCTCGCGTCTAGTTCTGGACCGGCTTCCCGCCGCTGATCAGCGCCTTCTCTGATTTCGGGTCGAACAGGTGAATGTGCTGGGTGTCGACCGCGATCTCGGCTGTCTGCCCTGCCTGGAGGTCCTCGCTACGGGGGTCCATCCGTGAGGTAAGGGTCTTGCCGCCGATGTTCAGGTAGACGAAGTTCTCGCTGCCCATGCTCTCGGTCACCTCGACCTTGGAGCGCAGCTTGGGTAGGTTCTCGCGGCCGGGGAAGCGGGCGTCCTTGAGATCTTCCGGCCGGATCCCCATGACCACGTCCTGGCCGCGCTGGGCGCCGGCCTCGGAGAGCAGCCGATCCGACACTGGAACCTCGAAGCCCTCGCCCTGCAGAGCCGCCTGGCCGTTGCCGCCTACTTTCACCGGCAGGAAGTTCATCGCCGGGCTACCGATGAAGCCGGCCACGAACATGTTGATCGGGTGATGGTAGAGCGTCGACGGCGTGTCGACCTGCTGCACGATGCCGTTGTTGAGAACGACGATGCGGTCGCCCATGGTCATGGCTTCGACCTGGTCGTGGGTGACGTAGATAAAGGTTGTCTGGAGCCGCTGGTGCAACTTCAGGATCTGGACCCGGGTCTGGACTCGCAGCTTGGCGTCCAGGTTGGAGAGTGGCTCATCCATGAGGAAGACCTTGGGCTGGCGCACGATCGCCCGACCCAGCGCCACCCGTTGCCGCTGACCGCCGGAGAGAGCCTTCGGCTTGCGGCTGAGATAGGGCTCGAGCCCAAGGATGGCGGCCGCCTCGCGAACCCGTTTGTCGATCTCGCTCTTGGGGGTCTTTCGCAGCTTGAGACCAAAGGAGAGGTTGTCGTAGACGGTCATGTGTGGGTACAGGGCATAGGACTGGAACACCATGGCGATGTCTCGATCCTTGGGGGCCACGTCGTTGACCACCCGATCACCGATCGAGACCTTGCCGTCTGAGATCTCCTCCAGCCCGGCCAGCATCCGCAACGCGGTTGACTTGCCGGAACCCGAGGGGCCGACCAGGACAACGAACTCCTTGTCCTTGATCTCGACATTCATGTCGTTGATGACGACGTTGCCCGGGTAGCGCTTGTATACGTGCTCGTAGGTGACCCCTGCCATGGCTGCAGTCTATTCCCGCCGTTGACGATTGGTCAAGGGGTTGCTCGTGGGGTAGCGGGTCAGTTTGAAGAATCCGCTGAGCCTCTTGGGATCAGGGGGTAAACAGCTTCCAGTGCCCCTCGGAGACGACTTCGACGGTTCCGTCGGTCACTTTTATGGCGGTCTGATCGTCAATCGCGTACCCCGGTACCGGCACGCCGGCGGCCCATTTTTCTGCGTTGGCCATGGAATTGTCCGGTAGGTTCTCGTGATCCAGGTGCGGAAACAACGAAAAGTCAACCAGTCCTAGCGCTTTATCGCCGCCGGTGGGCGGCTTCCAGCCGACGAACTCCTCCCCGACGTGCGGGGCCATCACCATGCTCCCGGCGCTCACTCCCACGTAGACCGCCTCGCGCAGTGACGTTAAGAGGTCCGCCAGTCCGGACTGCCGCATCCAGTGGCTCAGATACAGGACATCGCCGCCTCCCACCAGCAGGGCGTCAGTCTGCTGGACCATGGGGACCCAATACTCTTCATCGATGCTGGGCAGCGCGGTGAGCTCCAGCACTCCCAAGGACTTCCAACCCAATTCGCACAAGGGGGTGCTGGCTCGTCCGTTGATCAGCCGCCATGCCACGCCAGCACCGCCGGCCATGGCGTACGCCGCAGTGGGAATGCAGAGGGCGTTGGACTCGGCAATCGGTTTGCCGAGGAGGTCGACCAGCGCGTCGTGGATGCTCGTGTTGCGGATGCCAGCGGAGGTGAGAAGAAACCTCATCATGCCTCTCCCAGTCATGGTACCGGGGCCATACCAGAACGCTTGAGCAAGAAGCGCCCGCGACCTAGTGCAACCTAGCTGAGATCGTCCCCTGCTGGACGACAAATCCTTTACGCAAAAAACCGACCCAATACCTCCAGCGCCCACACTCTCGTGGCCCGAGTTTGACGATGGCCAACGCGAGGGCTAGTATCTACGGTGATTTCGTCGGGAGACGCGTTTTGTAGGGAGGAGAGCGAATGATCGGCTCCAGGTTGGGGCGACTTATTTCAGTTGCGGTTTTAGCGGGCTTGCTGGTCGCCTGTGGCCCTGGCGCCGGGAGCAGCACCAGTGGCGGCAAGCACCTTCACGTAATCGCCACCTGGGCGGGGGACGAGCAAGCCTCCTTCAAGGCGATGGTCAAGCCGTGGGAGGACCGAACCGGCAACAAGGTCGACTACGAAGCGAGCCGCGACCTCAACGCTCTGCTGACCACCCGTGTTCAGGCTGGGACGCCGCCTGACCTGGCGGGCCTTCCCGGTCCCGGCCAGATGGCCGAGTTCGCCAAAGCCGGAAAACTGATCAACCTTGACAGCGTGGTCGACATGAACGCGATGAACGACCAGTACGGCCAGAACTGGGTCAAGCTGGGCACGGTTGGCGGCCACCTGGTCGGCATCTTCATCAAGACCTCGATCAAGGGCTTGATCTACTACGATCCCAAGACGCTGTCGTCGACCGGCGTCGACTTCACCACGCCGCCGAAGACCTATGACGAGCTGAGCTCGGATGTGGCCACGATTCAGTCGAAAACAGGGAAGACCCCCTGGTGCATCGGTGTCGAAAGCGGCGCCGCCTCAGGTTGGCCTGGCACGGACTGGATCAAGGACTTCTTCCTACGCCAGGCCGGCCCGGCCAAGTACGAGCAGTGGGGCGCCGGACAGGAGCCCTGGAATTCGCCCGAGATGAAGACCGCATGGCAGTCCTTCGGGGCCGTCGTCAACAGCTCGAAGCTGACTTACGGTGGCAAGAACTACGTACTATCGACCAACTTCGGGACCGCGTTCGACCCCATGTTCCAGAGCCCGCCGGGATGCTACCTGCATCACCAGGCGTCCTTCATCACCAGCTTCTTCACGCATGACTTCCCGAACATTCAGCCGGTCCAGGACTTCAACTTCTTCGGATTCCCGGACATCAACTCCCAGTACAGCGGCGCCGAGGTGGTGGCCGGTGACCTGTTCGGGATGTTCAAGGACTCTCCGGAGGCTCGGGACCTGATCAAGTACCTGACCACCGCTGAGGCTCAGCAGATCTGGGTCAAGCGCGGCGGCGCCGTCTCCCCCAACAAGAAGGTCAGCCTCAGCGCCTATCCGGATGCGCTCTCCAAGCAGTCGGCCCAGTTGCTGCTGGCGGCGAACCCGCCGGAGTTCGATGCCGGCGACCTGCAGACGAATGCGCTCCAGCAGGCATTCTTCAACGGTGTGGTCCAGTACATCTCCAACCCGGGTCAGCTGGACGCGATCCTGAATGACCTCGAGAAGAAACGGAATGGTGGTTGATCGGCGATAACTAGGGACTAGAGGGAACCGCTGTGGACGTTGTCCGGATCACGTTCTTGCTGGGCGCCGTGATTGGCGTTCCGGCGGTTCTCATTCTCTACATCGTCGGAGCCGATCGACTGATCCGGCTTCTGCCGGTGAAGCTGCAGCCCGCTTTTCGGCCCTGGATCTGGGTGGGGCCCGCTTTGATCCTGGTCGGTGGCTTTCTCGTCTATCCGGTCGTAGCCACCCTCTGGATCAGTCTGCTCTCCACCGATGGGCATCAATTTGTCGGCCTGGGGAACTACGGGACGGTCCTGGGAGACAACTCCGTCCTCATCGCGATCCGCAACAACCTCTATTGGTTGGTCCTTTACACCGGCCTGGTGCTCGTGTTCGGGCTCATCCTGGCCGTTCTGGCCGACCGGGTGCCGTATGAGGGCCCGGTCAAATCGTTGATCTTCATGCCGATGGCGATCTCGTTCGTGGCGGCCGGCGTCATCTGGAAATTCATGTACTCCTACCAGCCTGCCATCGCCACCCAGACGGGTACGCTCAACGCCGTCGTAACCTCGGTCTTCCGTCAGCAACCGATCGCCTGGTTGATCGATCATCGAACCAACAACCTGGCCCTGATCATCGCGGCGGCCTGGATCTGGACCGGCTTCGCGATGGTCATCACATCGGCGGCGCTCAAGGGCATTCCTGGGGAGCTGCTCGAAGCGGCGCGGGTCGACGGCGCGACCGAGCTCCAGGTGTTCTTTCGGATGATCATTCCGCTGCTCGCGCCGACACTCACAGTCATCGGCACGACCCTGGTCATCTTCGCGCTCAAGGCCTTCGATATCGTCTACGTGATGACGAACGGCAACTACGACACCGATGTGATGGCGCGCCGGATGTATGGTGAGCTCTTCAACAATGGCTTCCGCGTCGGCCGCGCGAGCGCCATCGCCGTTCTTCTCCTGATCGCCGTTATCCCCGTTTTGATCTTCAACCTGCGGCGGTTCCAGTTTCAGGAGTCGATCCGATGAGCGTTGCACCGGTCGCGGCACCCAGCGCCGCTCCCACCCCGCTCGCCGCGGAGCGGTCGGAACCTCGTAATCCTTTCACTCTCGGGTCTTTGCCGCTGCACCTGGTGCTGATTCTGCTGACGGTGATCTGGATCGTGCCGACGCTCGGCTTGCTGGTCAGCTCATTCCGTCCCGGCTTCTTGACCGCCCGCACCGGTTGGTGGACCGCATTTGCGCCGCCATTCCAATTCACACTGCAGAACTATCGGGATGTGCTCGATAGCTACAACCTGCTTGGCAGTTTCATCAACAGTCTGACGATCGCGATCCCTGCGACCGTCATCCCGATCGCGATTGCGGCGTTCGCCGCCTACGCCTTCGCCTGGATGAAGTTTCCCGCTCGAAACATCCTCTTCCTGGCGCTGATCGGCCTGCTCGCGGTGCCGTTGCAGGTGACCCTGATCCCGGTGCTCTCCATGTTCAAAAACTTCGGACTCAATGGCACCTTCCTCGGAATCTGGCTCGCCCACACCGGCTATGGGCTTCCCTTTTCGATCTACCTGCTGCGCAACTTTTTCGGCGCCCTGCCCAACGATCTCTTCGAGTCGGCCGCCATCGATGGGGCCGGGCCGCTCACGATGTTCTTCCGCTTGGTGCTGCCGCTGTCAGTCCCGGCGCTGGCATCGCTCGCGATCTTCCAGTTCCTCTGGACCTGGAACGACCTCCTGGTCGCGCTGGTCTATCTCGGCGGTGACCCTTCGGTTGCGCCGATGACGGTGACCATCGCCAACCTGGTCAACTCGCTGGGCCAGGGGTACGAACTGCTCACTGCCGCCGCCTTCCTCTCGATGGCGCTTCCGTTGGTCGTCTTCCTGGCGCTGCAGCGCTACTTTGTCCGCGGTATGACAGCCGGAGCGGTCAAGGGCTGACCGATGGCGCTAGCGGCGGGTCAGCACCGTCGCGACCACGGCCATCACCAGCAGCAGCGGAATCGCTAGAACCGCGACCGCGATCAGGACCAAAGTACTGTCGAGCCCACCTGAGGTAACCGCGGCGGCTTCCTGCGGAGCTGACGCAGCCGCCTGCTGTTGACTGGTTTGGGAACCGCTGCCCGCGTCGGGCTGGGGCGCCGGCGTCGTATCTGTCGCAGGGCCGGTTAGAGGCAGAAGGGCGGCCGCATCCGCCGTGAACGGCGCGGGCGGATGGGTCGCGGCGGTAGAGGAACTCGTGCGCGGAGTGGGGGGCGGAGGCGCCGGCGTGGGACTCGGTGTCGGTTGGGGCGTCGTCGCTGGCGGCGGAGGCGGTGTGGGTGGCGGTGTTGGCGGCGGGGTGGGGATCGGCGTTGGTGTCGGGGTCGCTGTTGGCCGCACCGTCGGGGACGGCGTTGGCGTGGGCCGAGGACGCTTCAGCGCCGAGTTGGAGGATGCCTCGGCGTGCAAGCTGGATACGGTAGCGAGCAGCAGGCCAGAGCCGAGAATCAGTAATGATGCACCAAGGCGCCGCCCAAGGCGCCGCCCGAGGCGCACCTCGAGTCCCGGAGAACCCTTCCTTCTCACTCCTGGCAAGGATACTCACAAGGAGTGGCCCTCGTGACCCGCCAGGTGGCAGTGTCGGATCCGCCGACCGGCCTACCATTAGGTGATGTCCGAGGCTCGCAGAATCGCGGTTGTGACCGGAGCCAGCTCAGGCTTTGGCGAGGCGACGGCGCGCAGCCTCGCAAATGCCGGCTTCACGTTGGTGGTCGGGGCCAGGCGGATGGACCGCCTGTCGGTGCTTGCCGGCGAGATCGGCGCGCATCCTCTTCCCCTGGACGTCAGAGACCTGGAGAGCATTGCCGGCTTCGTCGAGGCGATCGCTCGCGAGTTCGGGCAGGTCGAGATCCTGGTAAACAACGCAGGCCTTTCGGCGGGTTTGGAACCGGTCGCCGACGGTCACGACGACGATTGGGTCCAGATGATGGAGACCAACGTGCTCGGATTGCTTCGAATGACGAGGGCCTGTCTACCGCTGCTCCGCCGCGCGCCACGCGCGCACATCGTCAACATCGGCTCGGTGGCGGGGTTCGAGGTTTATCCGGGAGGCGTCGGCTACACCGCCAGCAAGCACGCTGTGCGGGCTATCTCCCGGACGCTCCGCCTGGAGCTGCTCGGAGAGCCCATACGGGTCACCGAGATCGCTCCCGGGCTGGCGGAAACCGAGTTCAGCCTGGTTCGCTTCAAGGGAGACCGGGAGCGTGCCGCCGCGCCCTACCGGGGCCTGAAGCCGCTGGTGGCCGCAGACGTGGCTGACTGTGTGCTCTGGGTGGTCACCCGACCGGACCACGTGAACGTAGATGAACTCGTGGTACGTCCGATCGCCCAGGCCAGCACCCGCGATTACGCCCGGCGCCCCTGAGCAGCCCGGAGGGCTTTTCCACAGCCGTGTCCACATATACACACCGCCCTGGGCGCCTCGGGATGATCTCAAAATCGAGATAATTGACGTATGGAGAGGACACTGATATGATAGCCACGGTATCAATTTACTAATAAAGATACCGGGAGGTAATTCATGGCAGTCGTTCACGAGCACGACGACGGCGACGGCGGCTCTAGCGCGGCAGTTGTGGCGATCTTCCTGATCGCCCTGATCGTGGTCCTCGCAATCCTGTTCTACGGGTTTGCGGTGGCCCACTGGTTCGGTGTCGGCGGTGTCACCAACGTCAACGTTGGCACTGGCGCGGCGTCCGCGACCGCGGCGGCATCGGCCTCCGTTTCGGCCTCGAGCAGCCCGTAGTCTCTCTCAGGCCAACAAAAAAAGACCGGCCCCGGCCGGTCTTTTTTCTTTACGTGCGTTCGTCAGTTGGTGAAGTCTTCGACCATGTAGACGCGGTTGCCACTCATAAACTCACCGATGCCGATGTGGCCGAAATGCGAGCTGAGGATGTTGGCCTTGTGCTCCGGCGAATTCATCCACCAGCTATTGAAGTAGCCGGCGACGTTGGCAGACGGCTGGCCCGACTCCCAGATGATGTTCTCGCCATACCAGTTGAAGGCCACTCCGTAGCCCCGAAGCAATTCGAGTACCGCCGGCGTCGAGGAGCCTGGGCGGTAGTGTGCGAAGTAGCCATTGGTGGCCATGTCCTGCGCTCGGGAGTAGGCGATCAGGTCGAGGGCCTGGCTTTCGGCCAGCGCCGGCAAGCCGGCGGCTGCCCGGTCACGGTTCACGAGCGCGACCTCCTGCCCGATGGTTCCGCCCGAGGTAACCACCATGGAAGGCGCAACGTGGTTCGAGACCGGCTTGGGCGCCGGTTTGGGCGCAGGCTTCGGCTTGGCCGGGGCGGGCTTGCGGGTGTTGCGCCGGACAACCGGGTGATAAGCCACCCGAATGCGGATGCAGTGGCGGACGTGGTGCCTGTTCGTGCATCGCCACACCAGGTGAGTCCGGCCGGCGGCTGCGACCTCCACCGGGGCCGCGCTCATAACCAGGCCGGCGGTGACCACCAGCGCCACCAGGCCCGCGCCCAGACGTGATACGAGATGGGACTTCATGCGTTCCTCCTTGACGAGTTGCTAGGGCTATAACCAGCCCCTGCCCGGCGGCTTTGCGGACCCCACGGATTACGATCCGCATTGCGACATCCCGTTTTTGGTCCGGCGACGGCTGCCCGGTCGGCCCCAACTCGCTGGGGCCGGCGATGCCGCGATCCTGTAACGAGCCGCGCAAGCCGTGTCGAACAGAATGGCCATGTGCTTGGCAAACTCCGGCGTCGGTTCGAACTGCGTTAGGCTGTCCAGATGACCAGGGGCTTGAGCCTCGTGGTTCTGGCGGGCGGCCTCAGCCGGCGCATGGGTAGGGACAAGGCCACGCTATCTGCCGGTGGCCCGACCATCACGGAGCGCATCATCGAGCGTCTGAGCCCGGTCGTTGACGAGGTCATCCTTGCGGCCGGCGCCCGGAATTTAGAACTTGGTGGCGCCCGGATTGTTCATGACCATTTCCCGGGAGCCGGGCCACTGGCGGGAATCCATGCAGGGCTCCGGGCAACGGCGTTCGACTACGCCTGGGTGGTGGCGTGTGACTATCCCGACATCGACCCGGCGATCGGCCGCTGCCTGGCGCGCGCCGTCACCGGCTTCGACGTGGCGGTTCCTCTAATCGCCGGACGGGCCCAGGGAGTGTGCGCCGTCTACAGCGTGCGCCTGGTTGCCCTCATCGAGCAGCTGATCGGTTCGGACCGTCGCAGCGTCGATGCTTTGCTTGAATCCTGCTCGGTGCGCTACCTCGATGAGGGGGAGTTGCGCCAGGTCGAGCCAAAGCTCCGCTCCTTCCGGAACCTGAACACGCCGGCCGATTACGACGAGTGGCTCAGGTCGACGCCCGCTCGATGCTGAGTTGATCGAGCTGGGCTGCGATGCGGGCGGGCTCCATGCTCGGCGCCTGGCAGACGAACGCCTCGCACAGATATGCGGTCGCGCGTCCCCCGACGGCATTGCGGCCGCGGAGCAACGGAATCTCCGCCAGTTCCTGTCCGGAGCCGCCGGCCAGCACAAGGTTGGGCAGGTAGCGCGGGCGCAGGACGTCGACGAAGGGGCGTCGGGCTTGCGGCGTGGGCGCGATGACGGCCAGTTCGACCGGGCTTGCCAGCTCGAAATCGAGGGCGCAGAGCAGCCGGCCGAAGGCCAGCGGCGCCCTGGCTGCGGTCGGCGCCAGGCGTTCGAGGCATGACCGAGCCCGCTCCACCCATGGCGTCTTTCCCAGGAGAGCGCCCGCTCGTAACAGCACGTCGATCGCCAGCGAGGTGCCGGACGGCACAGCGTTGTCGCTGATGTCCTGCGGCCGCACGAGGAGCGCCTCGTGATCGGCGGCGGTATCAAAAAAGGCGTTTGCGTTCTCGTCCCAGAAGGCCGTCAGCATCTCCTCCACCAGGTCCGCAAGCTGGTCGAGCCAGGACGGGTCAAAGGTGAGGTTGTAGAGGCTGAGGAGACCGTCGATCACCGCGGCCTGGTCCTCCAGGTAACCCGGCAGGGTGGCACGGCCATCCTTGTAGCTGCGCAGCATCCGCCGCCCCTTCCGCATCTTCGCCATCAGGAAGCGCCCGTTTGTCGTCGCCAGCTCACCCAGGTCCGCGCGATCGAGGACGAGCGCCGCGTCTGCCATGGCGCGGAGCATCAGGCCGTTCCAGCCCGCCAGCACTTTTTCATCGCGGTGCGGCCGTACCCGTCGAGCGCGTGCGGCCATGAGTGGCTCACGCGCCGGCTCGAGAATTTGCAGCGAATCGTCCTTTAACGGGTGCAGGATGCTGCGTCCCTCGAAATTCCCACGGTCGTCGACGTCGTAGGCCGCCGCAAGGCGCCCGGCCGTGGCCTCGCCGAGGATCTCGCGCAGGTCGGCCGGCGTCCAGACATAGAAGAGACCTTCCTCGCCGGCGCTGTCCGCATCAAGGCTGGAGTAGAAGCCGCCTTCGGGTGAGGTCATCTCCCGGGCGACGAAGTCGAGCGTCTGCGCGGCGATTCGGGCGAAGAAGGGATCGCCCGTGCGTTGCCAGCCGTCCAGGTAGGCCCTCGCCAGCAGCGCATTGTCGTAGAGCATCTTTTCGAAATGCGGCACGAGCCATTCCCGGTCGACGGAGTAGCGGTGGAAACCGCCTCCGAGCTGGTCGTAGATCCCACCGTTCCCCATCGCCCGGAGTGTGTGGCTCGCGATTTCGAGCGGTCGCGCCTCACCCCTTCGCAGGCTGGTTCGCAGCATGAAGTCGATCAACATCGGCTGCGGAAACTTGGGAGCGCCGCCGAAGCCGCCATGTCGTGAGTCGTACTCGGACTCCAACCGCCGGTAGGCGTCGTCGAGCAATGAGGGAGTGATTACCTGCGGCGCAGCGACCGGCGTAGGGCGGCGAAGATAATCGAGCAGCTCGGATGCTGTCTTCAGCACCTCCGCCTTGCGCAGGGTGTAAGCCTCCGCCAGCGCCTCCAGGACGCGGCGAAAGGATGGCATCCCGAAGCGATCAGCCGGCGGGAAATAGGTCCCGCCGAAGAAAGGGGTTCCGTCCGGGAGCAGGAATACCGTCATCGGCCAGCCCCCGGATCCCGTCATTCCCTGGACGGCGCGCATGTAGATCTGGTCCAGGTCGGGCCGTTCCTCCCGGTCGACCTTGATGCAGACAAAGGAGCGGTTCATGAGGGCCGCGATCTCCGGGTCCTCGAACGACTCGCGCGCCATCACGTGGCACCAGTGGCAGGCGCTGTAGCCGATGCTGAGCAGAATCGGCTTGCCTTCCCCCTGCGCGCGACTCAGCGCCTCCGGACCCCATGGATACCAGTCGACCGGGTTTTCGGCGTGTTCCAGCAGGTAAGGGCTTGTCTCACCCGCCAGGCGGTTGGTCATCAGCTGAGGATATCGAGACCCTTCGTTAGACTGCACACATTTCGGGCCGGCAGGCCATCCGGCCTATTGATACGTCCACAAGACCCCGGGCACCGTTTGTAACGCCCGGATGCCGTGGCTGGCGCAGGCCGGCGACGAGCGCTTGGTGCACCGCCCGGGCCCCGTTGCATTCCTATGGGCGGCGCCTGGCGGGGCTGGACGGTGGTAATCGTCCTCTGCGCGGTCCTCCTACCGGCCGCCTCTTCGGCGGTGCCTCACGCCCAGCCGGGGATGAGCATCGGCTTTATCGTTGATGCTCCCGCGGTCAGCCCTTCGCCAGCTGCGACAGGTGCGGCTGAATCCGTGACCACGGGATTGGATGCGTCGGGATCCCAGCCTGGCTCAGGTAACGGTCCCGAAGCCCGCTGACGTCGGGGTAGCCATGGACGTAGTAGATCGTGTGTATCCCGGCGCTGATCAGTAGCTTGACGCACTCGATGCAGGGGAAGTTGGTGCAGAAGATATCGGCGCCGGCCGTCGACGATCCCCGGTAGGCGCTCTGCGCCAGGGCGTTAGCCTCGGCATGGGCGCAGTACTTCAGCGAGAGGTCGGCGCCGCTGACGCCGCCAACACAGGGGCATGGCCGGGGAAACTCATCCGGGTGCCAGGTGCCCTTGGGCGTGCCGTTGTAGCCGGTCGCTATCACGTGGCCCTCGCGCACGATCACGCAACCCACCCTCCTGCTGAGACAGGTGGAGCGCATCGCCGCCGCGAAGGCAAGGATCATGGCGTAGGAGGACTTGTCTGGACGCCCCTGCTGCGGCTGGACGTGCGCTTCGGCTGCGTCCGGGTTGGGGGCGGCGCGGCGAGCGCGGCGCGCCGCTGGCCGCGAAGGCCGGGTGGTCACGCAAGGATGTTACCGGCTGCGGCGGGGCCGATTTTGCCGACGAAACCTCAGCTGGCCTTGAGGATCCTGGTGATCGTCGTCCCGCAGTGAGCGCAGGTACCGATTCGCGCCCAGTGGCCTGACCGCAGTGCCGATGTCGTGGCACGAAGGTCGACGGCGCAGTGGCACTGGTAGCAAAAGGTCATCTGGGCTGGAGTGCGGGAGGCATGGGCCACCGCCGGGTCAATCAGGCGCAGCGATAGGATGTTCCCTGGCTCGTGCATTGGCTCTCACTCTTCGTAACGTTGGCCTCTGGCATCCCTGTTCGGGTAGCGACGCGACGATCGGGTAACGCTTTTTCGGATCTTGCGGGGTGGCTTACGGAAGCACGACTTGACGGCTGGTGGCCAGTCGCCGTTAATTAACTCGGAGGGCAGGCCGGCGGCCCGCGGCCGCGCCTGTTGCGAGCATGAATCAACCCGGTGCCCGGGCGACCCCGGTCGGACATGGCCCGCGCCGTGCCCGCTGGCTGCTGCTTCTTGGCCTGCTCCTCATTCTCGGGGTGGTCGGCGCCCTGGTCATCTATCTAGCCCCCTTCCTTGCCCTGATGGAGCCACACCAGGCGATCGCCAGGGGCGTTCCCACCCCGGTGGCCGCGCCGCCACCGCTGCAGTCGAAGCGGCCGATTAACATCCTGCTGCTGGGAAGCGACAACGACCAGAAGTTCCAACCGGATGCCCTCCTCTCCCAGACCATGATCGTGGCGTCTATCGATCCGGGGCGCCACCAGGTGACGCTGCTCTCGCTTCCCCGCGACCTCTGGGTGCCGATTCCAGGACACGGCGAGGCCAAGATCGACCTCGCCTACAAGCTTGGCGGGGCGGCCCTCGCCCGCGCGACGGTCGAACAGCGGTTCAAGATTCCGATCCACTATTACGCCTGGGTCGGGCTCAGCGGTCTCGTTCGGGTCATCGATCGCGTCGGTGGTGTCGACGTCGATGTGCTCCACCCGGTGCTCGACGACAACTACCCGAACGACTTCAACGGGAGCGGGTACGGAACCGAGCGCGTTTACCTCGCGGCCGGGCCGCAGCACCTCGACGGGCGCCATGCGTTGCAGTACGTCCGGTCGCGCCACGGTGACCTGCTGAGCGACTTCGGCCGGTCGGCCCGGCAGCAACAGGTGCTGGTGGCCCTACAGCAGCGCACGACGGGCACGAACCTGATCGGCCTCCTGCCCGAGGTGGCTCGCGACCTCAACGGGCACGTCAAGACCGACATCGACCTGGTGCGCCTGACCCAGCTGGCGATTTTTGCACGTGGCCTGCATCCAGGGGACATCCACCAGGCCTACATCACGCAGTACGTGCACGATGCCACCTCGTCAGACGGGCAGGCCATTCTCATCGCCGACTGGCCGGCGGTGAACGCCTACCTGCGTCAGATCTTCAACGGAAACCTTCTGCCATGAGTCCCGGCCACCTCGTTGCTGCCTGCCTTGGCCTGACGCTTACCCTCACGGCCTGCACCTCGGCCGGCACGCCGCCCCTGAAGGACCCGGGCAAGGTGGTGCCGGTCAATCACTTTGCCATCCCGGGCCGCCTCTACGCGGTCAAGGCAAGGCGCCTTTACCAGTTTTCCGGTTCCGCGGTGAACGCCGTTCCGGGCGCGATTAGCGTCAAGGATCCGGCGGTAACCCTCGACGGGGCTCGGCTGGCGTACGCGCAGATCCAGGGGCAGGCCTCGACCATCGTTGTAGGTCAGAGCAATGGCCAGGGTACGGAACGGATCACATCCGGATCGGCGCCGGAAGGTGCACTGTGGGCATTTGAGCCCGCCTTCTCGACCGACGGTCGGCATCTTGCCTACCTGACCGACAGGGGTAAGCTCAGCTCCAACCCGCAAAACCTTCAGCCGAACGACCTTGGCGTCTGGCAGTACGACATCGTCTCTCACCAATCCGCTCGCTTGGTGAGCCCCACCGCCTACACCGGCGGAGAAAGCGATCCCGTGTTTCGCCCAGCTGCCACAGACCAGCTGGTTTACACCACCTATCTGTACGACGGTTACCCGCTGCAGCCGGTGGCACGCATCACCTGGTTGTCGACCCAGACCGGCCGCACCATTTTTCTCTCACCAAGCCTGGCCCGCAACCTGGAGCCTTCGTTCTCGCCGGATGGCAAGTTCCTGGCCTTCATCCGAGGCGGCCCCGATGGAGACAATCTCTACGTGATGCCTGTGGCCGCCTCGTTTGCGGCCGAGCCCCACCCCTACCCCTCGGAGGCTGCCACCCTGGTCGAGGCCGGTATGGTGGCGCAGCCCGTCTGGGCGCCGGATGGCAACTCGCTGGCCTTTCTCATGCTCGTGAAGGGAAGCTTCGATCTCTACGTACTTCCGATCACAACCGTCGGTGGAGTGCGTGCGACCGGGCCAGCTGTGCCGATCACCCAGGGCAGCTTCTTCGACGCCGACTCGCGCCTGGCCTGGAGTCCTTAGGGGTCATAACGCGGGCGCCCGTGGGGGCGCCCGCGCGCTCGAGTCTTAGGCCCGGGTCGGTGAGGCGGTCGCCCGCGCCACGCGGGTCTCCTGGGGGCCGCCCGCCTGCTCCCAGATCTTGTCCACCTGGTCGATCAGGTCGAGCCACTTCTGCGCCTCAGCCTTATCCATCGAGGCCTTGACCTTGGAACCCTGGCTGACGGCCTGCTTGAGGGTGTCCTTGAGCTGGGGGAACTTCTGGTCATGCTTCTCCGGCTTGTACCAGTCGCTCCAGAGGACGTCCAGGTGATGCTTGGCGAGGTCGGCACGCTGCTCCTTGATCTGGACTGCCCGCTGGCGGAAGACCTCGTCCTTGGAGTCGGCGTACTTCTCGGCGATCTTGAAGCAGGACTCCGCCTCGATGCGCGCCTGTTCCGGGTCGTAGATGCCGCAGGGGAGGTCGCAATGCGCCTCGACGGTGCGGCTGGGACGGATCCATTCCATCAAAATCATGGTGTCAAGTCCTCCTAAAGGGTGTGAACGGCCTGCTCCTGAGATCAGTCTACCCGCTGCGGGTTCATGGCGAGAGCATGCGACCGCTCTTGCGGCACGGTGCGCTGATCATTGCGAGGCGCCTTGATGCTGCCTCCAGTCTGCGCGTCGGGCAGGTTGTTGTTGCCCGCCGGCCCGATCGACCCGAGATCGAAATCGTCAAGCGCATCCTGGCCATCGACGAGCAGGGGTTGATTTTCCTGGACGGCGACAATGCTGCCGCCAGCACCGATTCGTGGACCTTCGGCCCCGTCGCGCGCGAGCTGATCCTGGCGCGAGTGACCTGCCGCTACTGGCCGCTTCCGATCAAACGTCTGTAATCGCCTTCGCGGCACGCTCCAACCGATCGAGGACGCGTGCCTTCCCCAAGTGGCTCATCGACTCGATCAGCGGCGGGGTCACGGTTCGCCCGGTGATGGCGACCCGAAGGGCCATGAAGAGATCCCTCGCGGGCCAGCCTAGCTGCTCCGCGGTGGAGCGCAACACTGGCTCCAGCACATCGACCGACCATTGGGATAGAGGCTTGAGCGCGTCTCGTACCTGGCCCAATGCCTCACCGGTTTGGACCGTGTCCCTCCCTTTAGGAACCAGCTGGTTGGGGCTGTAGCCGTCCGGATCCGTAAAGAAGAACTGCAGCATGTCGCTTGCTTCGTTGAGCGTCCGCAGCCGCTCCTGCACCAGCGGAATCAGCGGGACCAGCTTTTCGACCGGGACCCCTGTCATGCGCTCCGCGATCCGGCGAGCCAGCTCTGCCGGCTCCAGCCTGCGGATGAACTGGCCGTTGAGCCAGTCGAGGCGCTCCAGGTTGGCCATCGCCGGGCTGGGCTGGATCTTTTCAATCGAGAATCTTTCGATCAGCTGCTCCATCGTCAGGATGTCCTCGGTCGTCCCCGGCGACCAGCCGAGAAAGGCGATGAAGTTGACCACCGCTTCCGGAAGGTAGCCGGCGTCACGGTACTCGAGCACGTCTTTGGCTCCGTGGCGCTTGGCCAGGGGCTTCTTGTCCGCACCGAGCACCAGCGGCAGGTGGGCAAACGCCGGCGGGTCCCATCCGAACGCCATGAAGAGCAGCAGGTGCTTCGGGGCCGACGGCAGCCAGCCATCGCCGCGGATGACGTGGCTGATCCGGCTGGCGTGATCGTCCACGGCGAAAGCGAGGTGGTAGGTGGGGTAACCGTCCGACTTCATCAGGACGTGGTCGTCAAGGGTGGCGTTCTGGAAGGTGACCGTCCCCATCACCAGGTCATTGAGTGTGGTCACGCCCTCGAGCGGGATCGCCTGGCGGATGACGTTGCGCTCTCCGGCGGCGGCACGCCTCTCCGCTTCCTCGCGGGAAACGCTCCGGCAGCGCCGGTCATACCGCTCGGGCTCCTTGCGGGCCCGCTGCTCGGCTCTCATCTCGTTCAGTCGCTCGGGCGTGCAGAAACAGCGGTAGGCCCCTCCGGAGGCGAGCAAGAGCTCGGCCGCCTCCTGGTAGATCGGCTTGCGCTCCGACTGGACCAGCGGCGGCTCGTCCCAGCCGATGCCGAGCCACTTCAAGCCCTCCTCGATCAGCGCCTGGCTGCCCTCTTTCAGCCGGGCCCGGTCCGTGTCCTCGATCCGGAGCAGGAACTGGCCCTGCTTCTGGCGGGCGAATAGACAGTTGAAGAGCGCCGTCCGAGCGCCCCCGAGATGGAGCGCGCCGGTCGGGCTGGGGGCGTAGCGGTCGCGTACCGCGGGCACCGGTCAATCGTAACGGCAGCAGAAAACGGTCTCCTGCACGTCACACCAGGGATGCCGCGCTACGCCCTCGGCTGCGTCAAGGACCCCTACGATCACCGCGACCTGACGGTCGGACCACTCCTGAAGCTGTCCCCGTTGCCCGAGCGCGTCGATCACTCGGTGGCGCTTCCCCCAATCTTCGACCAGGGGCCGGCCGGAACCTGCGTCGCCTGCGCCACCGGCTACTACGACAAGAGCTTCCAGGAAGGGCTGGAGCACAAGTGGGCGCTGACCGATCCGCAGCACCAGTTCTCCCCGCTCTTCATCTACAGCCAGCGGCGCAACCAGCCGGAGGATCACGGGATGACGATCAGGGAAGGGATGAAGATCGTCAAAGAGCAGGGCATCTGCAGCCTGGCCTGCATGCCCTACTCACCGAACAGGATCAACCAGCCGCCCACGCCCGAACAGCGAAAAGCGGCGCTTCCGTTCCGAGCTCAGAGTTACGCCCGGATAGCGTCGATCGGGGAGATGGAGGCATACCTGATGACCAACTGCTTCGTCGCTGGCGTCATGGTGCACGAGCAGTTCATGGACGCGCCCGGCGGCGTCATCCCTATGCCTGAGCCCGGTTGCGAGTACCTTGGCGGCCACGCCATCTGCATGGTCGGCTTCGATCGGCGCAACCGCATGTTCAAGTTCGCCAACAGCTGGGGAAGCCAGTGGGGCGATCGCGGCTTCGGCCACGTCAGCTACGCGACGCTGCAGGCGCTCCTGATGGACGCCTGGGGCATGGTCGACGCGCCGGATGGCACCTGACCCCTACGGGTCGTGATACTCGGCGATGATCCCGGCGCGTGCCACTGCAACCCAGACTGTGTCTGTTATCGGATCCGCCGCCACGGTGCCTGCCTGATTGCCCGTACCCACCACGCCAAGCGGCTTCAGTGAGACCGTGTTGATGACGGAGAGGTTACTGCTTCCATTGTTGGCCACGTACAGGTGGTGGAGGTGCGAATTGAAGGCGGCCTGGTCGGGCCCGTGGTCGATGTCAACCGTACCCAGGCACTTATCCAGAAGAACGTCGATCACCGACGAGACGTTGGCGGTATGGGTGATTGCATCGGCAACGAACAAGCGCTGCTGATTCGGATCGAAGACGACGCCGGTGGGGGCCTTGATGTCGCAGCCTTTATAGGTCTTCACGACGGATCGCGTCACGGGATCGATCAAAACGACCTCGTCCTTGTCATTGATGGCCTGAAAGACGCGACCCTGTTGCGGGTCGATGGCCATCAACTCCGGCGTTCCCGGTAGTTTCAGTTGACCCGTTACCTGGCGAGTCCTTTCGTCAATGAAGCCCAGGCTATCGCCGTTGATGCTGACGATTACCAACCGGTGAACCGGGTCGTAGTCGATGGCGTCTGCGCCGGTCCCCATTTTGATGTTGGCCAGGACCTTCAGGAGTCTGACGTCGACCACCGAAACACTTCCGTCGGAGCCGTTGGCCGTAAAGATCACGTTCGGGTCTGAGCTCAGCGCTATGCCCTTGATGCCGGGCAGGTTTGGGACGGAGCCGATGATCTTCGCGGATTTGACATCGATGATCTCGAGCGTGCTCGCGCTCCCGTGGGGGACGTAAAGGCGGCCAGCTCCCGGGTCGAGCGTGAGGAGATCGATCGCCGGCTTGCCGGTGTCCTGGGGAAGCTGGATGTTCCTTTCGAATGTGAGGGGGACCTTCAGTGGGTCGGCCGCGCAGGCTGCCAGGCCGGCCACAAGGGCGATCAAAAGCAGGGTTCGGGCAGTTCTGCGAATGGGCGACATCATACCCGACGGACGCGGGCGCTGGGACGGCCTGGGTCGCAGCCCGGTAACTTGGTTGCCACCGGAAATCGGACGTACGCACTGTCAGGTTTTATGTATAAGAGTTGACAGGAGTTAACTAAACGTTTACGCTACAGCAAGTGCAAATGTCACGATTCGATAAAAAGCGTGCACTTATAGTGACTAAATACCCGGTAAAAAAGCCGGTTCTGGAGGGAAACAGTTGAGTACCACGGCAGCGGTGATGTCTGACAGCACGCAGGCAGCGGATGGTTCAGATGTCCTGATCTCAAAGGCGACCTGGTCCCTGAAGCTTTCCGGGCTGGCTTTCGCCGGCCTGCTCGTCATCGGCCGTTCGGCGAGCTATGGCAACATCACGTGGACTCCCGCATACCACGTGGCGGCGAGTCCGTTGATCGTTCAAACGAGCCAGTCGCATGGCCCTCTCCCAGCGCAGTCCAGCTTCCACCCGGCCGATCCAGCCGCGTTGAGCAAGCCCAGCGCGGCCGATGAGGTAGTGGCATTCCACCCGGGAATGAGCGGCGATGGCGGCGACGGCGGCAGCAATCACGGCGGAGAGGACGGCAATGGCGGCGATCACGGCGGACAGGGAAGCGGCGATAAGGGAAATCATGGGCATCACGACGACCACGATGCGGACGCCAACGGCTCCGGCCATACGGCCCAGGGCAGCGGCCATGGGTCGGGGGCCGGGACGGCG
>Ga0102924_1001338_pt1 | contig 28830 bp, 23 predicted proteins | sample PaiPotPPM11metaG_FD_80116 | JGI IMG/M metagenome (GOLD analysis project Ga0102924, IMG submission 80116) | Iron sulfur acid spring bacterial and archeal communities from Banff, Canada, to study Microbial Dark Matter (Phase II) - Paint Pots PPM... ... | reverse complement strand
GATTGAAGACGAGACAGGTATCCGCTTTGGCATCGTTGCGGATCACCAATTCGCGGGTGTCTCGGTGATCGGCGCGGACGGTAAGGTGGCGCCGCTCGGCTTCGAGAAATCAAAGGTGCTCTGGGCGCATCTCGGCGTGGCTGGCTACATTGACGCCAAGGGTAAGGTGCAGGATACGCTCAGGAAGGCGCTAAAAGATGGTACATTCACTGTGCCCGACCCGTTTGCCGCACAACTCCCCCAGGTGAAGGAAATTCTCCGCAAGCTTGCCGGCAAGCTGGACATCAAGAACGCGGACGAGCGGAAGCAGGTGAAAACCCGGCAGGCCGTGCTCCATAGCGCGGATTTCAAGGCGTTGTGGGACCGCATCAAAGATCGCACCACCTACCGCGTGCAATTTGACAACGAAGCCCTCATTCAGACATGCACCGAGGCCATCAAGGGTGCCCCGCCCATCAGTAAGACGCGGCTGCAATGGCGCATGGCTGACATCGCCATCGGCCGGGCGAAGCGATTGGCGCTTGTGGATGGCATCAAGTATCAGCGCCTGGGGGACGAGTACTACTACGCGCAACAGTTGTTCGAGCAGAAGGAACTGACCGGTTATCTCAAGAGCATGCTCGACGCCACAAAATCAGTTTATGAGCAAGTGATCTACCAGTCGGACATCGAGCGCACATTCGCCGAGCAGTTGGAGAAAAACGAAGCGATCAAGGTCTATGCCAAGCTCCCCGGGTGGTTCAAGGTGCCCACGCCACTGGGTTCCTACAACCCCGATTGGGCCGTGCTCGTTGAGAAAGACGGCGCCGAAAGGCTTTACTTCGTTGTCGAGACGAAAGGCAGCCTGTTCGCGGAAGACATCCGCGAACAGGAGAATACCAAGATCAAGTGTGGCGAGGCTCATTTCCAGGCTTTGGCCGTTGGCGAAAACCCCGCGCGATATATCAAAGCTACGACGGTGGAGGACTTGATGGCGCACAACTGATTGTGTCGGACCTTCCCCGCTGCGAAGTTTGGAAGGGCTGCCACTATGGAGACCGAGGCACAAGCGGGAAACCACCTGAGCAGTATTAGGGCAATGGAGCCGATAATCAAATGCAGGTGGATACAGGGTGTGGAATGAAACCGCGCTTCCGTTTGTTCCCACGCAGATATCTATACTTCTGTTGCCTAACGCCTTCTCCCCTGCAAAAGCCGATCGTGTAGATGAAGAGCCTGAGGCTGGTAGTCAGAAAACCTACGTGATCATAGCCATCGCGGGCTCAAAGGTTAGCAGTGAATTCGATTCGTCGCCTGGAATTTGAAATTGGGCAGGACACAGCGGGCTGTCGTTGAAAATGACCGTATTTGCTTGGGAATCCTTTGCCGCCTGTGCTATTCCGCAACCACATCCCAATCGAAGCTGACCCGCGAATTTAAGCCCGATTATTATTGGAAACTCTGTTTAGACGGAGGCTGGGAAGGAATGATATCCCTGTGAATCTGCTCTAGCTGCTCTTCATCTAATGCGCGGCTCTTTTGAAACGCCGCCTGAGCTTTCGCGGGCTGACCAAGTTTGGCGTATGATTGGCCCAAAAGAACGTAAGCAGGAGCATAGGTAGGATTGAGGGCAACGGCTTCCTTTAAGTTTCGGACGGCCTTTTCAATCTGGCCCTCCCGAAACCAAGCTCGACCTAATTCATAACGGGCACAGCCAAGAGAAGGTTTTAGAGCAGACGTTTTCGCGAGAGACGGAATCGCTCTGTTCACTTCGCCGGTCTGGATCAGAATGTCAGCCAATTTGCATACCGTTGGAAAGTTGTAAGGGTTGGTTTCTAGTTCCTTAGAAAACTCCGCTTCAGCGCTTGCGAAGTCGCGCTTCTCAAGGTAGAGGTCACCCAGAGCTTCATGCGCGTCCGGCAAATTGGGATTTAGTTGGATTGCCTTCTTAAAATCCGTGATGGCCAGATCAACCTTCCCTTCGACTTGATATGCTTGCCCACGAAGGAAGAAAGCCCAAGAAGAATCTGGGTTCTGTCTGTACATTTTGTCGGTAATCTGTTCGGACAAAAGCAGGTGAGCTTGCGCCAAATCGTATTGCAGTCCTAGATCGTGAGGGTACGCATCCGAAGCCTTTTCAAGATGCGGAATCGCCTTCTGATAGAGTCCTCTTGCCAGAAATGCCCTTCCCAACCAAAGATGCCCGTCTGCATCGCTGGGTTTCAACGTTAGGGCATTTTGAAGGGGTCCGATTGCTTTTTCGGGGGCAGCAATTGTGCAGTAGTCGATGCCAAGAAACAAGGCAGCACTTTCCAGTTGCGGATCGAGTTCCAGAGCCTTCGTGAACAAGGGGATAGCTTTTTCGAACTCTTTGAGCGAGTGATAGGCAAGCCCGAGATTCAAATAGGCGGGCCCAAAGCTATTGTCTAGCTTCAGGAATTGCTCAAAAGCAGTGACTGCCCCCTGGAAATCCCCTCTTTTCAAGTCAGCGGTGCCAGTAAGGAATACTGTTTGAGCTTGTGAATTTAAGCGCGTACTTTGTCCGGCAAAAACAGGTTGAGATACCCATCCCGTAATGACAAATAAAATGAGAACAGCGGCACCAGCTTTAAAACCATAACAAACAATGGGCATGGCGGATTCTGCCCCGCACAGGCTAATTTGGAAGCTATGTCGAAGCAGTCTCTTGTTTCTCACGAGCCTAAGCTACAACTTACCCATTTGGCTGTCAAGATGGGCAGACATGTCGGTCAAGCCTCTTGAGATAAGCGGATCGAGCTGGAAGAAAGTCAGCAGCGAATCCATATGCCTCCTGATGACCTGAACGGCCGAAAAGAACGGCCGGCCTCATGGCTCTTTGACCTTGAAGAAGGCCGCCCGCGCGTCACTTTCCGTGGGCGCATCGAAGACTGTATTCAGGGCCTTTAGGAACAGCTCCCGCTCCTTCTTCCGCACTCGCCGGCAGGCGTTGGCTTTTGCATGCTTCTGGCAGCGTTCCGTCTGGGCTCGGAGAAAGAACCTCTTAAAGGTTTGTGACAAGCCCGGCAGGCCATCCCGGATCCCCAACTCCACCGCCTCCAGATTGATGCCGCGCTGGGCTTTAAATTCCACTCCGTACCGCTTCTGGGTTGCCGGCATCTTGCCTCCTTCATCCCCCAAAATTCTATTCTGAGCATTCAAGGCCTTTCGGCCATCCATCGCCGGCAGAAACTCGCCGCCTAGTCAGCGGGACGTCGGTATTGAAATCACAGGACTTAACCTCGAGATTCCCCAGAGCATTTGTATAGTATTCGGAGAAATGATGCCGATAAAAATTGTTTCTCCAACAAAGTTATTGACAAATGCCATTACACATGCTAAAACCTTTCCCTGAAATATGTGATGTCAGACATCGGAAGTCATTACGGAACGCCAATTTGGGGTTTAACGAGGGAGGAAGGGAAGGTATGATGCGAGCAAGCCGGATGTTAGTCTTCGCGGTGTTGGTTACAAGCGGGGTAGCGTGGCACATGATCGGGGAAGTGGCGTATGCCCAACAGGAAGCGCAAGGAGCTACCGCCAGCCTTACCGGCCGGGTGACCGATCAGTCTGGAGCGATCGTTCCTGGAGCGAACCTAATACTTCAAAAAAAGGGTGGCGGCACGCCGATGTCATCGGTATCAAACGGTGACGGATACTATCGCTTCTCCTTGGTCAGCCCTGGGATCTACGCCCTGACGGCAAAAAAGGCGGGCTTCTCCACGATAGAAATTCCCCAAATCGTCTTGCAAGTACAGCAGACTGCAAATATCAATCTAACACTTAAGCCTGGGACGGTCGTCCAACAAATAAGCGTATCGGCGGCGGCGACATCGTTGCAAACTCAGAGCTCTTCCCTGAGTGGGGTGGTATCCTCGCGTACCGAAACCGCACTTCCATTGGTCCTTCGTGACCCAACTCAACTTGTGAATTTAGTAGCGGGAGTGACCAATGATAATCGGACGGAAGGAATCGGTGCCGGCTCGAATGAGGGAGGACTCTCGTACCAGGGCCGGTTGGATTTCTCGATGAACGGAGGAATTAGAGACCAAGCCATTTCCATGGTGGATGGAATAGATGTTACGGTCGACGCCGGCGATTTTAGCTCAGTTCCAATTGTTCCCACGCCAGATTTTACTCAGGAATTTACAGTTCAAACCAATAATCTTTCTTCCCAATTTGGCCGTGGAAACGGGGTTTTAAACATTGTGACGAAAAGCGGCACCAATGAGATTCATGGTGACGCTTTTGAATTCTTGCAAAATAACGCTCTTGACGCAAATAATCTGTTCGCCAACACCGCCGGCCAGCCCCTTCCTCATTTGGAGCGTAACCAATACGGAGTAGCGCTGGGCGGACCCGTGTACATTCCCCACGTTTATAATGGCAAAGATAAGACTTTTTGGTTCTTCAATCTTGAACATTTGACTCAATTGTCTGCCCTGCCACTTATCACGAGCGTCCCTACAGCGGCAGAGAGAGCAGGCAATTTCTCGAACGATTTTGCAACCAACGGCACTCCGATTACCTTATTTAATCCCTACAATGTCACTGTTAACCCTACAACAGGTGCCGTGGTCCGACAGCCATTTCCAAACAACCAGATTCCGGCCAATCTGATGAATAGCCCCTTTGCGCAGAAAATCTTGAGTTTTTACCCGTTGCCTAACAATCCGGGCGTGCTCGCGCCGGGTGGCCTTAACACAGATATTGGAAATTATAACGTGGTTGGGTCTTCCCCACTCGACTGGGATCGATATGACATTAAACTCGATCAGGATGTTGGTAGCAACCAGCGGCTTATGTTCAGGTACTCAGGAAGTCTATATCACACCATTCCCATCAACTTTTTCAATAATGCTGCGACCTCTCAAAGCCTAAGTACTCGAAATAATCTTCAACCAGGACAGAACATTGTGTTTTCGTGGACGTGGACTGCATCCCCAACTCTAGTTGTTACCCAAGCGGGGGATTTATCGCGATTTACAGACGAATCCGTACAGCCACAGTTTAACGTTGCCCAGCTTGGGGGGCCTTACGCGAGCGGAGCTCTAGAGGCTTATGCGAACAGCTACGATGGCTTTGGCGCCTTCCCTCAAATCGGTCTTAGCGGTTACGCCCCTTTAGGCAACGGGTTTGGGAACAACTATTTGGAGCCTTTTGATAATTACTCATACCAACTCGGGATTATCAAGACTACCGGCAAGCACACCTTGAGTGCCGGATTCAATTTCATGTGGCTTCAAGCGGGCGATAATTTGTTTCAGGGATTTGGAGGACAATTCAATTATGGCGGGTTTAGCTCCGGACCTAATCCCTTCAACCCCTCGCCCTTTTCAGGCAATTCAGTAGCCGACTTGCTTATGGGCATACCCAGCGGCGGTTCGATGAGTGCAGGCTTCAGCTCTCTCTATAAGAGTAAGTATGCAGCCTGGTATTTGCAAGATGAGATAAGAGTTACTCCAAAACTGACATTAAACCTGGGCTTCCGGTACGATTTCACCACCCCCTTCGTGGAATCAAATAACCACGAGTTTAGGTTCAATCCCAATATATCGAACCCTCTTGGGGATGCCATCGGCCCTAACTCGAACGGGCAAAGCCTTGACCAATTTTTTTCAAACCTTGGATCGAGGCCGTTGCAAGGAGCAGTCCAATTTCCGAGCTCGCCTGGAGTTAGCGGCCGAGGGATGGTCCCCACTGATTTCGGCGACCTTGCACCACGTCTTGGTTTCGCTTACGCTGTAACCAACACAACCGTGATTCGAGGCGGCATTTCAAGAATGTACGGTCTCAGTCCTGTTGCCCCTGGACCTTCGACCCCTGGCAATGGCCCCTTTGGAGCTTCGACGCCAATTGTGGGTACTATTAACGGGTATACCCCAAACGTAACAAGTAACAACCCCTTTCCGGCAGGCTTTAACGTCCCCACTTATGACACTCAGGGCATGTTATCCCTTCTAGGCAATCAGGTCTGGAGTGGAGCTGGTCCGGGAGTGACTCCTTATTCAGATCAATGGAATATAGGGTTCGAACACCAGTTGCCTGCCGACAGCATGATCTCGGTTGTTTACGCTGGGGAGGCCGACCATCGTCTAACTTGTCCATTCTTTGCATGTGGGGATCAGATACCCGGCGGACTTATCAAGAAGTATGGACCTAAAGTTTTCAATACGGTCCCTAATCCGTTCTACGGAATTATTACTAACCCTACGCTTGGCCTCAGTGCCCCCACCGTTCAAATGGGACAGCTATTAAAGCAGTGGCCAGCTTACTCTAGTTTTGTGCCAATCTTGCCACCCTGGCAGGGGCCGAGTCCCAATAATGATACGTTCCAAAGCACCTTTAACGCACTTGAAGTCCAGTATAATAAGCGGTTTTCGCATGGTCTTAGCATAATGGCGGCATACACATGGTCGAAAAACATCACTAATGCGGACTCCTTCGAAGGGGGGTATTTGGGCCCAGAGGTAGGGTATCAAAATCAGGTTACATACCAAGGGGAAATGTCCTTGGCTGCAGATAATGTTCCTCAGCGGCTTGTTATCGGTCACGTTTACGACCTGCCGTTTGGACGAGGACAGCGTTTTGGGTCTAATTGGTCTCCAGCGGTGGACAAGATTTTGGGGCATTGGGAATTCTCTGGAATGAGTACCTACCAGGCTGGTTTTCCAATGCCGATCAGCGCAGCCGGCTACACAACCGGCGCCTTCGGGGGGACTTCCAGGCCCAATTTAATCGGGAATCCATGTTTTGGAGGTGCATCTCGCGGAGCGCAAATCGCAGGTCATACGCTCAACCCTGCAGCATTCCAATTGCCCGCCAATTTCACTTTTGGCAATGCGCCTCGCACTCTAGGATGCGAAGCCGATGGGATTAAGGATGCAGATTGGGCATTGATCAAGAACATACCTATTAAAGAGTCGTTCAACATTGACTTCCGAGCGGAGTTTTTTAACCTTTTCAATCGACCGCAATTGGGAATGCCTGATACTACATTCAACTCCAGCGGATTCGGCCAAATCTTCAATCAAGCTAACTCCCCCCGAATCATCCAGTTCGGGTTAAAGCTAAACTGGTAGCGGGGAGTTACACGAAGCCTGGAGAAACGCCCATTCCAGCCCCTTTAACAACGGAGTTGGAGTGGGCAATTTGAAGCAAACCTACCTCTAACACGATGCTGCGACCAAACGATTCTTTTATCCCAATAAGTCGAAGAACCTTCAACAAGATGATGAGCCTGGGACCGGTGACTTGGGCGTTATCCGACACATCCTCACTTGTGCTGAATTCACAAGAGCTATCAGAAGAACAGGAGGTGAGATGGCCCGGCAAAACCTACCGCCGGTTTTCTGTAGACATGCACGTGCCGGACTGGGATCCCCGCTTGCTGGGCCATTTCGATCCAGCCGAACACGTGAGCACCATTGTCCGAGGCGGCTTCCAGTCTTATATGCAAATGGCAAATTCCCACGTTGGCCTCTGCCTTTGGCGAACGAAGGTGGGACAAATGCATGGCAACATGCATGGGCGCGACTTTTTCGGTGAAATTGTTGACCAGTGCCGGCGTCAAAATATTCATCCCATCGCCTACTTCAGCGTCATATTTGACTGCTGGAACTTTCAGAATCACCCTGACTGGCGAATCCTGCCAGCTGAGGGCGAAACGGGGATACTGGAGGGGAGGCCTGGAATCGTTTGTCCGAACTCACCCTACCGCAATTATGTGCTGGCGTGTATCCAGGAAATTGTTGGGAACTATAACATCGATGGCATTTTCTTCGATATGACCTTCTGGCCTCGAGTTTGTTATTGTTCCCACTGTACGGAACGCTTCTGGCGGGAGCACTCTGCCGAGCCGCCTCGAATTGTGGATTGGGACGACCCTATCTGGCGCGCGTTTCAAAGTGCGCGAGAACATTGGCTGCTTGATTTCGCGTTGTCACTTACGAAGCGTGTAAAGCAGGTTCGCCCCATCACAGCGCAACACCAGTATTCGACTATTTTCCACAACTGGGAGTTTGGGGTTCCGCTCGAATTGCGAGAGGCTTGTGATTTTGTAGGTGGCGATTTTTACGGAGGGCCAACTCAGCAGTCATTGGTATGCAAAACCTATATTGGATTGACACCCCGGAGACCATTCGAGTTCCACACGTCGCGCACAACTCTAGGACCGCAAGAGGCGGTGAGGCAAAAGCCTCTGGATGAGCTGCGAGTTGAATCCGGGGTCGCAACGATTCACTCCGCTGCATTGGCGCTCATCGATTACATTCATCCGGACGGATCGTTAAACCCCAAAGTTTATGACCTGCTGGCTCGGTTGAATGTCGAGCGAAAAGTCTACGAATCTTATCTTGGCGGTGAGTTGCTGGCTGACGTCGCCATCTACTACGACAAGAAATCAATGTATAACCCTTCCGAGAAGGGTGTCCATGTCACCACGCTGCGTGCCGCGGACCATTGCCCCCACCGGGATGCAGTGATCGGTGCGGCTCGGATTCTCAGCGGAGGCCACCTGCCATACGGGGTGGTGACTAATGCCAACCTAGACCAGACGGGCAAGTATCGGGCGATTATGTTGCCTAACGTGCTTGAATTGACAGCAGATCAAGCAGTTCATTTTAGGAAATTTGTCGAACGAGGTGGAGTGCTCTATGCCAGCGGCCCATCGTCATTGAATCGTCTGGATAAAAATGGTGCACGGTTCCTGCTAGAGGACGTGCTCGGTGTGCGGTACAAGGGTTCGCTGGGCACTAAGATGACCTACCTGACGCCGAAGGATGAGGAAATTAAGAAAACGATATGGCCACAGAACAACTTTAGTTTTGACGGACCGATGATGCATGCCGAGGCACTACCAGGCGCCGAGGTGCTTGCCACCGTGACGCTGCCGTTTGTTTCCCCTGAGGCAGGCAACTGCATCAATGTCCGGTTTGCACAGATATGGGAAAACCCGCCGGCGCTGACGCCGGGGACCGATCCGGGAATTGTTGTTCATTCTTTTGGAAGGGGAAAGGCGGTCTGGGTGTCCGCGGCGATCGAATCCGGAGACTGGGTTGTGAATACCAAACTGGTCTTGTATTTACTTCGGCGAGTGTTGCAGAAACCGTACTGGTTTGAGGTGGATGCTAATCCTGCAATGGAGATGACGCTTTTTCATCAAGAGGGAAATCGACGCCTACTGTTGGGACTGCTGAATGTAGAACAGCTATTGCCTTCGATTCCAACCGGAGCCACCGTCCGGGTCAAGTTGCCATCGGGACGGCAGGCCACTCGGGTGGTGCTTTTGCCGGACCAAAAGACGATCTCCATCGAAACGTTAGGGCCATACATCCAGTTTCATATGAAACCATTCAAGGTTGTTGCAATGGCGATGGTGGAGTATCAATGAAAGGCCAAATTTCGCCTGGGGAAAAAGCATTTGAACTGGAATTGAGGCTTGCAGAATCGGCGCCTGTCGAGAAGGCCCCTCAGCGGCAGATTCAGCTTGCGCAGTTCGGGAAAGTAACGTGGCCCCTCTTGTGAGCCCAAATAAGCCATCGCCAAGTCTAAACCGCCGGCACTTTCTCCAGAAAGCATCTCTTGCCTCGTTCAGCCTTACTATGGGGACTGCGAATCCGCGCGACTGCAACGGCAACGCGTCTCCGCTCCTCAACCGGGAAGACCCTGCTGAAATGAGAAGCCTTCCTGACAACGGCAAACCGATAAAGCTTTTCTGCTGCGATCTTAACTGGGCTTTCTTCGATTCGCCTTTCGAAAGTGTGGTCCCGGCCGCGCCCCAAGACTGGGCGTTTGTCAATCCAGATGAATACTTTCAATGGCACAAAGACTTTGGGGTTAGCATTATGTTTCTTCAGGCTTTTACATTTGACGGCTACGCATTCTACCCAACAAAGCTCGGGGCTTTAGCGCCCGGTCCCGGGGGCATGCTTTTCCCCAGGGTCTTCGATCTTTCCCGCAAAGCGGGTATGCCCTTCATGGCGTACTTTTGCGCGGGGGCAGACTTGATAATGAGTAGCATGCGGGATGTTTGGGTTGTTCCGACGAGCCGCAATTACAACTATTGGGGTTATCTTGCGCCAGAAAGCCCCTGGACCGACCTGCTCTGCGCCAGAATTGAGGAATTCCTCCATCTCTACCCTGCCGAATGGATCATCTTTGATTGGTTCGTTTACGGAAGTTTGTTTCCTGACGAATTCGCCGTCCAGCCAGCGTGGTTCGTCAAGAAACCCTTCAAGAACATCATTGGCCGTGATATGCCGGGAAACGCTTTGGAGATTACGCCGGAGGAAAGTCTGAAGTATAAGAGAGGCGTGCTCGCCCGCCAGTTCTATCGGATCCAAGAGGCCGTGGACAAAGGAAATCGAGGAACGAAAATTGCCTTCAACGTCCCGTATCGACGTCCGGCTGAATCTTTGTGGATAAACCATCCCATGTTGAATGAAAGCGACATGCTCTGCGCTGAATCCTCAGATGCCATCGTGGAGTGGTTACTCAGCATTCGCAAGCCCCATCAACGGGTGATGACGACCATCCTGGGGCGGCCGGACGATAAAGGCGTATGCGATCCAAACACCTGGAGGAAATGGTATGCGCGAGGATGCGATTTCTTTGCATACGCCTGGGGCACTCCACCAGATTTCAGACCTAACCACATCTATGCTGCTAATGCCGAAATCGTCCGGCAGGCCTACAAGGAAATCCCTTCGTGAACTTGGGTCGAAGAAATTAGGGCGGGGCGCATTCCCCACCCGCCAGAGATTATCTCGATCGTGCCGGACGGAACCAGTTCGCGCAAGGCCAAAGATTCGCCGATTGCAGATAATTTGCGGTTGTCGGGGCTACCAACCTATGAGCCTCAATTGAACCAGCACAAGCATGTCTGGGACGAAGTCGCGAAAAGAATCTCACAACCGGGTGTTCGATCACCTGGACGGGGTTACCCGGCAACTGGAGCAAGGCTTGCCGCGAGTAGCGGCCGGCTGGAGTCGGTGAAGCGAGTGGTCCGGATGGCGCGTTCCCATGGGGAGTTCTTGCCGAACTGGTTCCGTGCAAGAGGGGAGATTTCAAGTACCGCAGTCGAGGACCTCAACAACGAAATTCGATGAGTTTTCAGACGATCTCTTTCCGCGCGCAAGAAGCAATGGAAATTGTTCGCTATCACACGTTAGGACGGCTCCAGTAACCAGGCTCAACCTACAGAGCCTGATTAGGAACCCAATAAATTGGACAGAAATGCCTAGACTTCTAATGAAGAGCACTGATTTCTGAACAAGAATTCTGATTCAATTTGTTGTGGAGGCTGCCATGCACGGTAACTTTTCGCTCGGAATACTGATGGGTATATCGGCGGGTTTAGTGAATGGTATCTTCCTCTTGCCCATGCGTTATACACGGAAATGGGCCTGGGAAAATGTCTGGTTCATTTTTGCCATCCTTTCGACCCTCGTATTCCCTTGGATCGCGGCTCTGCTGGCAGTGCCCCACCTGACTACGATTTTCAGGACCAGTTCATTTAGCTACTTGGTGGTGGGCCTGATCACAGGAACCGTCTGGGGGATTGCACAGGTCCTGTACGGCCTAGGATGCGGGATGGTGGGCATCGCCATTGGAAGCGCCGTCATTGCGTGTACCGCGATCATCTCCGGGACAATCGGTCCGATCATCGCTTACGCTCCAGAGAAGCTGGTCAGCCTCTCCAGCGTTATTCTTCTTATCGTTGTCGTTCTCATCGTCATCGGCATCTACTTATACAGCAAAGCAGGCGCGCGCAAGGAACAAGAGACAGCAGGGAAGGACGCCTCCAAGCAAATTGTAAAGGGAAGTCTTCGTACCGGTTTAACCATTTGTCTGACTTCCGGAGTGTTGGGAACTGCCTTCATTTACGGAGGTAAGTCTAGCACAGCCATTTTAGCTGCTGCCGAAGCGGCGGGAGCCTCGTCCCTATTTGCTTTCTACGCAGCCTACGTCGTCACTTTTAACGCGGGAACTGTTCCAGGTGTACTCTACTCGCTCTATAAGCTCCATAAGAACAAAACCATAATAAATTATTTCAAGAGTGGTTCATTCCTTTGGAATCTTGCTCTTGCCTCATCGATGGCCGTGTTATGGTATGGAGGAATCTTGCTCTATGGAATGAGCTCGCAAGAAATGGGGAAACTGGGACCTTCAATCGCATTCGCCCTTTTTTCAAGCGGAACCGTGCTATTTGCAAATCTATTTGGCTGGCTGGCTGGAGAGTGGAAGGGCGCCAGCCACCGGACAATTCGCGGCTTTGTGAATGGGATGGCTTTAATCGTTCTTGCAGTTCTCATCATTGCTTTTGGGTTGCGTTCCCATGGCTAATTTTAGCGGTAGTGATTCGGGTAAGAGGGGATTCGCATCTCACGAGGACGCGGTTTTTTGTACACAGCCTTACACCAAATTAAGCCATTTCTCACAACGTGTCCGTAAGAAACTCACTCAAGGATCCGATCCCTGAGGCGTTCGAAACTGTACTCCGGCCCTCGCACAAACTCCATGAGAGCACGCTCGCGAGACCGGACTTTGTTTACGGCATCGGGCAGGTTTTCGATCCCATCGCTCGGTACGACGACGAGTCCATTTTCGTCACCGTGCAACAGGTCATTGGGATGGATCGTCAACCCTTCGATCTGGATCGGGATTCCAACCCTCACGATTCGAAAATACGCGTGACTTGCGACAACTCCCCGGGCGAAATATTGAAATTTCATAGCGCGTACTTCAGGAATATCACGAACCGCGCATCCGGTTACGAGGCCGACCGCGCCCAGGCGAGTGAAAATGGTCGCCATGACTTCACCACAATGGGCAGCGTAATCGGGGTGCGGTCCTACTTCTTGAAATGCCACAACTGCCGGCTTAGAGGATCGGGCTACCGCTTCATAAAGCTGCATAAATATGCCCCAATCGATGGGTCCTTCACTCATCGTTTCAACGTGGGTGGTGACCGCATATCCAACCATTTGGCCGAGTTCAGGGAACAGGCAACGTAATTGTAGGGGAGTAAATCCTTCACTTTTTGGTCGTAGTTTTAGGAGTTCTATTGCGTTTGACAATGTGGGAGTATCCACGGTTTTCAGATAGTCAATCCAAGACAACTTCGAGTCGGCGGTAGTCACCATAAATCTCCTCCACGCAGGTTGATTTTAGTGTACTGACACTACTTGGAATCCTGTCTAAAATTCCTCCAGTCCAACCATTTCCCTGTCCCATCCCTATTCCAGTCAAGAGAAGATGTGTTAGGATCGTTGCACTCGTCTATCTTTTATTGCTCAACAGCGGTCGGAGCCTCTTCAGGAATTACCTCTTTTCGACGGAGTTCCTGCCAGAAGGCGGGCAGGATATCAAAGCTTATCATTTTGATGTTCTCTTCAACTTCCGCCTCAGATCGACACCCTGGAATCACTGCTGCCACCGCTGGATGAGCCAGAGGAAACTGGAGTGCCGCAGCCTTTAGTGGCACTTGATACAGCGAACAGATCGCTTCGATTTGAGCGACTTTCTCCTGGATTTCTGGAGACGCATCTTGATAGTTAAACTTAGCCCCAGCCCGCGCACCCGTCGCCAGAATTCCGCTGTTAAAGGGGCCGCCCACAATAATGCTGATCCGTCTTTCGACGCAGATTGGAAGGAGCTCCTTGAGTGCCCGATGGTCGAGAAGCGTATACCGTCCAGCCAGCAAGAAGCAGTCGAAATCGCACTCCTTAGCAAAACGTACCAGCATCTCCGCCTGGTTCATACCAGCGCCGATTGCTCGTATGACTCCCTCATCTCGCAGCTTGTGCAACGCCGGATAGGCTTCACGTATGACCTGATCATAGTGTTCGTCCGGGTCGTGAATGTGGAGCAGATCGATACGATCAAGCTGAGTTCGCTTAAGACTTTCCTCGAAAGAATGCATCACTCCATCGTAGCTGAAGTCGAAGACAGGACGAAAGGCTGGAGCGTTGTCAAATTCGCAAATCCTCGCTACGAGTTTCGCTGGGTCTTCAGGTTCCAGCACTCGCCCGACTTTCGAAGCCAGCACAAAACGATCTCTTTCAACCTTTTCAAGGGCCGCGCCAAGCCGTGATTCGCTCTTTCCGTATCCATAAAGCGGGGCGGTATCGAAGAAATTCACTCCAAGCTTCAAGGCGCATCGGACCGTTGCAATCGCCTCTGCATCCCCGGGGTCCTTGTAAAGTCCTCCCAGAGCGCCGCCTCCTATTCCCATTCGCGTGACACGCAGCTTTGATTTTCCCAATCCGCCTTTCTCAAACGGATCCATTTTCATTGTCTCCGAGGCGTGGGATCACCGGATTGTACGAATCCCTTTTCTCCAGCACGATTTGCCAACTACCAGTTCGCCGCTCATGCCTCCGATGTACCTCAAAAAAATGAACCATGGTGCCAGAAAACATGTTGCATTAATATCGCACGTCACATATCATACATATCTTCTTTCGGAGTGTCAATGCGGCTATGCGTACTGATGCAAACCTGGTCCGCTCACACTTTCTAAAGGCTTTGGGGAGAATTGACCCTGGTGATTCAATTTCATATAACAGGAGTTCAAATGAAACCACCAGACAGCTCTTTAGAAAAGGTGTCTCGCTGCAGCAGCGTCGTCTCGATTCGGGCTGGCGAGGAGTATATCATTCCCGAACATGCGAACCCCTCAGGAACACTCGCTCCGGGAATCACAATCCGGGAATTTGCTTCCAACCAGTGTGGTGCAAGGGGCATGAACACGAGTACCGCCACCTTTGAACCCGGAGTAGAATTGTCGTATCACAAACATGACGTTAGCGAGGCAGCGACGGTCTTGAAGGGAAAAGCGGTTATTTCAGTCGAGGGTAGGATATATAAGATGGGACCGTTCGATTGTATCCACTTTCCTGCGGGGGTAGCCCATCGCGTGACAAACCCTTCAAGAAAGTCGACGACGATAATCCACACAGCATTCGGGTCCCCAACTCCTCTCAGGGAATTTGTTTCAGATGATTTCATTGCCCAGGACCGCCCGAAGGACTTATCTGACAGCAAATACCCAGAACATTTTGCGGAAATCGCGACGGGAACTCCGTACAGATTGGCTGCCCACACTCGCTTCTATGACCTGTTTGGGGGCCGTTTCGGAGCAGTGGGAATTTGTGGCGGTTACGGGGAATTCAATCCGGGTTCATCCCTTCCCTGTCACTTTCACAAGTACGACGAGTCTATCACTATTGTAAAAGGGGAAGCGATCTGCGAGGTTATGGGCCGCCGATATCGACTTGGCAGGTACGGTACCGCTGTCGTGCCACAGGGCTTACCTCACAGGTTCTTAAATATGTCAAGAGAGATCATGGCAATAATTTGGGTTTACGCGGGAAGCGAGCCAACACGCACAATCGCTAATGCAAGATATTGCCTGGGTCAGTGGAAGTGGAAAGGGCAGGTCTAATGAATCAAGCAACCTTGAATTCTCCTTCGACACCAAGTGTGCTGGGCCTTTTTCAGCAGATTCCGCTTCCTATGGTTTCGCGCTATCTGGCACTGCAAGGCTGGGACTGGATCATTCTTGATATGCAGCATGGGTGTTTCGACTATGAGAAAGCCTATGAGTGTATTCACACGATTCGAACTGCGGGTGCAAGGCCCGTTGTGCGAGTTTCAATCGGGAACTATAGCGAGATTCAAAAAGTGCTCGATTTGGGAGCACTCGGCGTGGTTGTCCCGATGGTCAACTCGCCAGAGGAGGCAGAGCAGGCTGCGCAGGCGGCAAAATATCCCCCGCTGGGGAGTCGTTCGAAGGGTGGAGATCCCTGGTACCATTACGGAGACAATTACACTCAAAGTGCTAACCGGGAAACCCTTCTGCTCGTGCAGATCGAACACGTAAAAGCCATAAGTTCTGTAGAGCAAATCCTCTCTGTTAAAGGTGTGGACGGGTGCTTTATGGGGCAAGTGGATCTAGCTCTATCCATGGGATTGCCTGACGTGGGTTTTGCCGACAATTACGAGCACAAAACTGCCATTCAGCGCACGGTGGATAAATGCCGTTCGTTGAACAAGCTGGCGTGTTACAACGCATTTTCGGTTCGAGAAGCAGAGGAAAGAAGAAAGCAAGGATTTCAATGTATCACCTTCAGATCGGACGTGGACATTTTCGTAGAGGCCAGCCGGCGACGCCTTGTCGAGCTGCGCGATCAGTTAGGCAGCCGCTAGTCTTTTGAAGTCATCAACTTTGATGCTTGAGAGTCAAGCCTTTCAAATCCCGAAGGGCGGCGTTGGTACATTGCCCTTCCGATAAAGCGCAAACACGGATCGCCGGTCTGAGGCAAAGCCTCGCAAGTGTAGTGCGCGAAACAGGTGCCAGATGATGGAGTGCCGAAGCTCACCACCACTGGCGCCAAATCGGAGCGAGTTGCCGCGGGGCAGCAAAGTTTGGTTCGAAGGCGAGAGAGTTGACCAGCCGTTCGAAACGGTCTGAATGCACTCGAGATCCCTTTCATGGTTCGGAATCTGGACGTATCACGCTTACCTCTCATTGGGGGGTCAACAGGTTCGACTTTCGAGATTCGAAAAGGTGCAACCGCGTTGAAGTTGAACCTTCTGACGTGACCGCTTGAATCTCTCGATATGAGGATCAAAGACGATGGGCTCGGTCACGCGTTGTAAGTCGGTTCCGGGCCCGGGGTGAGATGATTGAATAAACGCCCGCAGAGATGGTTGTTATGGAGCCTTCACTCGCCACAGAGTGGAATGCGGGGGTCCATAACGACTGCGTCCGGGCCGGTTTCAATCGTTAAACCACATGCTCTGAGTGGGCGTCCGCCTGCTCCGTTTTGCGACAGATAGCGATCAGTAATTTTGTCGAGTCTGGAGAAAAAGATGACTGAATATCAAATGCTGGTGGGTGGTGAATGGGTTTCGAGCTCCGAAACTATGCCAGTTCTGAATCCCGCCACAGAAGAGGTAATAGCCAAGGTCCCTGTCGCCTCAGAGATGGATATCGTGAAGGCCCTTGACGGGGCGGTTCATGCCCAGAGAGGGTGGTCACGTTTGACTGGCCCGGAGCGTGGCAACATCTTGCGACGTTGGGCTGCATTGATTGATTCGAATAAAGAGCGCTTGGCGAGAATCCTTTCGCAAGAGGAGGGTAAGCCTCTGACTGAGGCGAAGGCGGAAATCGACTTCGGGCGGAGTTGGTTCTCATACTATGCGGAGTTTGACCGCCGCATCGAGGGTGAGATCATCCCGGCGGACAAGCCCAACGAGCAAATTTGGATTGTGCCCCAGCCGGTCGGCGTTGTCGTTGGCATTATTCCATGGAATTACCCATCCGCTTTGACAGCTCGGAAGGCCGCGCCAGCGCTCATTGCGGGGAATGCTATTGTTCTAAAACCCCACGAAGACACACCGCTATCTGCGCTCGAATTGGCAAAGCTTGCTGAGGAGGCAGGCGTGCCCGCAGGACTCTTCAGTGTTGTCACCGGGCCTGGCGAATCGGTTGGTGAGGCACTGGTCCGGCACCCCATCCCACGATTGATTTCCTTTACAGGAAGCGTGGAAACAGGTAAGCACATCATGCGGAGCGCAGCTGATACAGTCAAGGTGGTTTCGCTGGAGATGGGCGGGAAGGCTCCGTTCATCGTGATGGACGATGCCGATCTGGAGTCTGCTGTTAAGGCAGCAGTCTCCTCGCGGTTCGTCAACTGCGGCCAAGTCTGCACCTGCAACGAGCGTACTTATGTTCACAAAAGGATTGCTGACCGATTTCTTTCCCGCTTCGTGGAAGAGGTACAGCAGTTAAAAGTGGGGGATCCTTTAGAACCAAGCGTCCAGGTAGGACCCAAGGTTAACCAACAGGAACTGGAAAAGGTGGAGCGCTACGTTGAGGATGCCCGAAGTCATGGAGCGCGGATTATTGTGGGTGGGCAACGTCTAACAGGCGGCGCGTTCTCACGAGGCTACTGGTACCAGCCAACGGTTATTGCCGACGTACGCCAGGATATGAGGATCATGCAGGAAGAGGTCTTCGGACCGGTAATTCCGGTCATGGAATTTGGAAATTTTGATGAAGGGCTTAAGCTCGCGAATGACTCCCGCTACGGTTTAGCCGCTTACTTGTTTACGAACGACATGAACAGGATCATGCGTGCGGTTCGGGACATGGAGTGTGGCGAACTCTACATTAATCGGGGGCCTGGAGAATCAATCCACGGTTACCACACGGGATGGAAACAAAGCGGGGTTGGAGGTGACGATGGAAAGTACGGTCTTGAACATTACTTGCAAAGAAAAACCGTCTACATCAGTTACCAGAACTAGTGGCAGCTAAACTTGGTTTCTTAAAGGCAGTCCTGCCCCGGACTTAACCATGAGGGAAGGAACATCTCGAACGCTTCGCCTTGCACTTCTTGCCGACGATCTTACGGGTGCGTGTGACGCGGGTGTACAGTTTTCCGAACGGGGCTTTTCCAGCATTGTCCTGATAGATAAACAGACCCCCGAAAGCAACGAGGCAGACTTGGTGATTTGCAGTAGCAATAGTCGAAATGATCCCCCCGAAGTGGCACGGGAGAAAGTAGTGAGATCTTGTCGGCTACTTCATAAAGATTGTCGAACATTGATTTTCAAAAAACTTGATTCGACCCTACGTGGCAATCTGGGTGTGGAGATTCAAACCGCAATGAAGAATTGGGACATTTCACTGGCCGTTTTAGCCCCCGCCTTCCCAGCGATGGGACGCACCTTAGAGCAGGGCTGGTTACGGGGACCAGATGGCGCGTTAGCTGTGCCTGTTCATTTGCCTACACTGCTACATCAGCAGGGAGCCACGAACGTCGTTCATTTTAATCAGTCGTTGTTCAGAGGCGGATTGCAGAGTGTGATGAAGCAATTGCGAAATGCGTCGTCTGGCAAGCTGCGGATTGTTGTCATCGATACGTTGATCCAAGCCCATTTGTCTCTCATTGCCCAAGCCGCTATGGGTTTCGAGCCACTTCCCCTTATAGCTGGTTCGGCAGGGATCGCAGCCGAAGTGGCGAGGGTCTTGGCAACAGCACACAACAAAGAAAATCCCGCTACCTCCCACGCTGCGAGGTCAACCCTTGAGTCCAGGCCAGTAGTGTTGTTTATGGGTTCTGACAATCCTGTAACTAAGGCACAAATAGAGTATCTTCTATATAACCGTCCAGCAACTTGCCTAGAACTTCGAAACGGTTCATGGGGCATTGCGCGATACGCCATCGAAAATCAACTCAACTTGGTCGTAGTTGTCGACCGGACGGGAGACAAGCGCCGTGTTACAGAATTCGCATCACGCGTCTGTGAACTTGCGTACGGGGGTTTCATCCTCTCGGGGGGTGACACGGCACACCTGATATGTAAAGCACTCGAAGTAAAAGGTATCAAACTAGAACGAGAAATAACCCCGGGCCTACCATGGGGTAGAATCCTGGGAGGGCCCGCTGGTGGATTGCCTGTCGCAACGAAGGCAGGAGGGTTTGGGTCTAGAGAGGCTCTGGCTGCGGCAGTCGATTTCTTGGCTGTTTGTGGACGTCTTAAAAATGAAAATAGATCATTCGAGACTCCCAACTATAGCGATTAGCATGGGCGACCCATCTGGAATTGGTCCGGAAGTCGTAGTCAAGGCCCTTGCGGAGAGTGCAATCTCCCAGCTGGCCCATTGGGTAATCGTCGGCGACGAGTGTGTCCTGAATTACGTCGGAGTTGTATCAGGGCTATTAGTCGGCGATGAGCCTCAAGTGCAAGTAGTCGATATGCACCAGATTAATCTTTCACAATTCTCGCCCGGTAGCTTAAGCGCAGCTTCTGGGCGTGCTTCCGTTGAATATATACGTGAGGCCACACGACTGTGCATTCAAGGTCAAGCCGATGCGATTGTTACAGCACCTGTCAATAAGGAAGCTGTTTCGCTGAGCCAACAGCATTTTTCTGGCCACACTGAGTTCATTGCTGGGCTGTGCGGAGTATCTGAACCGCGCATGATGCTGGTCAACGAGCGTCTCAGCATTATTCACGTGTCAACACACGTCTCCCTTCGTACAGCCTGCGACCTCGATATACACAAAGTCTTGGAGACGATACAGCAGGGTCACAAAGCAATGCAAGACCTGGGCTTTAAAACCCCACGAATTGCAGTGTGCGGTCTGAATCCACATGCGGGCGAAAACGGTCTATTCGGAGCGGAAGATTCCGAGTTTATCGCACCGGCAGTCCAAGCAGCGCAAGATGCGGGCATTCAGTGCGAAGGGCCATTTCCCGGTGACACGATCATCCTAAAGGCAGTCCGGGGGGCCTATGACCTCGTCGTCGCAATGTACCACGACCAGGGACACATTCCCATGAAGCTGCTGGACTTTGAGCATACCGTCAATGTGAGCATCGGATTGCCGATCATCCGCACTTCGGTAGACCACGGAACGGCATTTGACATTGCAGGTAAGAACCAAGCGGATCCGAGCAGTATGAAAGCCGCCATGTCTTTAGCGGCCCGGATGGCAGTTCACCGTTTGCGTCCGACCACATAACGCCGTGAGAGGGAGAGAATACGATGACAACTCGTACGATTGACCTGACCTACAATCTGGAACCAACCACCCCTGTTTATCCCGGATACCCGCCGGTCGAAATCCAGGTTCTGGAATCAACCCGCTACACACGACCGGATGGGCAACGAACGTTGAACAGCAGCCGAATTTCAATTGGTAATCATGGCGGAACGCATATGGATGCGCCATTTCACTTTTTCGAAGAAGGTCGCACTATTGATCAGATTGATCTGGACCAATGCGCCGGTCGTGCCTTGTTGATTCGCTTGAACAATATTGCTGAAAACGGTCGGATCGAAGCCCATCATTTAAGCGGCCACCGGGCAAGATTGCAGGATCTACGCAAGGTCATCTTTGAAACCGGCTGGTCCAAACGATGGGGGCAATCCGACTATTTCACCCACCATCCGGTCATTTCACCTGTGGCGGCTGAATTTCTAATTGAATGCGGGGTCCATCTGGTAGGAGTCGATGTGCCTTCAGTCGATCGCCCGCCTTTTCCGGTTCACCTCGCCCTGCTCGCCAAAGGCATTCTCATTGTAGAGAATCTCACCAATCTTTCTGCCATCAAGTCGGACATGTTCATGTTCGTTGCGGTTCCCTTGAAAATCACTGGCCGGGATGGTTCTCCGGTCCGTGCCATTGCACTGGAGGTCTCTTAGCCTGCCATGCCAACGTTAGGCACTTTACAACTCAAGAAGATCGCGTCGGATATTTTGAATGCTGCCGGGGCCACCCTGGCGGAAGCGGGTATTGTAGCGGAAGCGCTTGTAGAAGCGAATCTTGAGGGTCACGACTCGCACGGCGTAGTGCGCATTCCCGAATATGTCAGATGGATGGAACAGGGGCTAATTAATTCCGAAGCTCGGCTTCAAGTGGTAGTGGAAGCTGACGCATTTGCAGTAATTGATGGCAACTGGGGCTGGGGGCAAGTGATGGGCAGGGAAGCCATGAAGATTGCCATTCAGAAAGCATCCCGCGTCGGCGCCGCCACAATTTCAGTACGCCAATGTAATCATATCGGCAGAGTTGGTGACTATCCTCTGATGGCCGCCAAGAAAGGCATGGCTGCCATTATGTTCGTCAACACCCACGGCGGAGGTAAGCTTGTGGCGCCTTGGGGTGGGCGTGAACGGCGGTTATCCGCGAATCCGATTTCCCTCGCGGTCCCGCGGCCCTCCGGCAAGCCGATCCTGGTCGATATCTCCACCTGTGCGATTGCAGGGGGTAAAGTGACGATTGCTTTGAACAGCAAAGAGCCAGTCCCTCCGGGCTGTATTATTGATGCCGAAGGTCGGCCGAGTACTAATCCCACAGACTTTTTTGGTCCGCCGGAGGGGGCGTTGCTTCCTTTCGGTGGACACAAAGGCTTTGCACTTTCTCTCCTCTCGGACATTTTAGCTGGAGCGATCTCCGGCGCCGGTTGCAGTCGGCCCGACACAAGGCGGGTTGGGAACAGCTTTCTCGCGACGGTGATTGATATCTCCCAATTTCGCGAGTGCGCATCCTTCGATCAAGACGTGGATCAGCTACTGGAATATGTGAAAAGTAGCAAGCTCGCGTCGGGATTTTCTGAAATCCTCATCCCAGGAGAGCCCGAAGCGCGTGAGCGAGCGAGGCGGGAGGCGCATGGCATCCCCGTAGATGACGAAACCTGGAGACAAATCGCCGAGACCGCGCAGCGTTACGGTATCGAACCCGCCAATACAGAGCAAAGCCATTGAAATCTCAAATCGAATTGGAGACACCAACGATGTCCGGTGAACAACGAGGTGGATTGAAGGCAGATCGGCGCACGTTTCTGAAGATCGCGAGTGCGAGCGCAGGAGGAGCAGCCCTGTTCAAGCATATGCCTTCCTTCGCCGCGGAGGGTGACTATCCTAATCTGACCGAGCTACGGCTTGCCCATGAGAAGGCAGGCGTGATTCCGGCCAAAAAAACTTACCGGATGATGGAATGGGAATTTCATACACCGCCCGCGGAAAAGTTCAATATCAATGTCGGAGGAGCCGTAAAAGCCGCCCGAGAAGCAGGCGCCGAAAGCTTAATGTTCTACACTCAAAGCCATTGGGGCTATGCCTTGTATCCAAGTGACTCGGCAGTGCGTCAACCTAACCTGGACTATGACTTGTTCGGAGCCGAAGTCTCGCTGGCGCGAAAATATGAGATTTCGGCAACCGCCTACTACAGCCTTCAATTTAACAACCAATGCGTGCTGAGCCATCCGGATTGGGGTTGGGTGAACGAAAAGGGAGAGCAACAAGATGACCGCTGGTATATCACCTGTCTGGATTCTCCTTATCGCCAATATGTGTTAGGCATGATGGAAGAGATCTTCACCCGATATGAGGTCCAGGAACTATTTTTAGATATTTTCGGTATTCAGTTTGTCCTATATCACGCTGAGGGGCGAAATCCGTTTTGCTTTTGCAAATACACGGAGGATACCTGGAATAAGGAACATCCTGGAGATCCTTACCGGGAAGGATTTAAGACGCGTGAAGGTTGGGAGCAGCGCTATCTGTGGCATCAAAAAAGAACCATGACGGACATGCTGGATGAGATCATCGCAGTGGCGCGCAAGCACCGGCCTGACGTCCTGATCTCACTCAACGGAGGTCCCGAGTCCTTTCCTGACGACATCATGCAAAGGGTGAGTTTCATTTATGCGGAACCCTTGCCTTGTCCAACCGGGATTGCGCTGGGATCTATTCTTATGCGGGGGTGGGCGCGACCTTACTTCCAGGCTGGCGTATTCACCCAATATGGCTACGTTGATACCTACCCTGGTTCTATTCCCAGAGTACAAGCCAACGCTTTGATTGTCCAAAACGCGCGAACCTTCTTTGTAGGGAACGCGCCAATCATCAGCGGGCTGGACGGACAGGGGTTTTCGAAGCGGTGGTTCGAAGTAGCAAAAGAAACTTGGGAAGACGTTCGAAACGTAGATTGCCTCTTAGGCCCGCAGATTCAGCCGCTCTTGAGCACGGCGATGCTTTACAGTGAATCGACGCGGAAAGAACTGGATGCAGAAAATCGTCCCGTTGACTTCCGCCAGTCTACATTAGGCGCTTTAGAAACATTGACTTACGCTGGCCGACCGGTCGAAAGCCTGGCCGAGTTTCGGCTTAAGCCGGAAGTACTTGATCAATTTGAAGTTCTGGTACTGCCTGAAGTTGAAGTTTTGTCCGACGGGCAGGCGGAGGTGATTCGCGACTGGGTGGCAAAGGGTGGAACATTGGTCGCAAGTTACAAATGCGGCTTGCTCGATGAGAATCATCAAACGCGTTCGAACTTTCCTTTAGCCGACGTGTTTGGTGTCAATTACATCTCCGAGGAGCGTAAATATGCGTACGACACGGAGGGAAAGCTGAGGCCAGGGAATTTTACCTCCACCTATCTCGAATCGGCTGGGCATCCGCTGGCTAAAATGCTCTCGTTGAGTACGGTAGGACTACCGGGCGCTTTTCTGAGGCTTGAGAGGACCAAATCGGAAGAGGTGATGCGTTATCGCTTGCCATTCATGGTTCAGGACTTGGCTCATCATGAGTGGTTCAACTGGGGACCCCCGCCACCTGGGTCCAAAACCGCCGGAACAGCCGTGGCTTACAACAAATTCGGTAAGGGGCAGTCCCTATACTTAGGAGTTCCAATATTCTGGGCGGTCCATTCGCGTGAATTCTGGATCCGGAAATGGATCCCCCTCTTAATACGGCAACTGGCGCCGGACCCGATCGCCGAACTTCGACCCGAGCCTTTTTCGGAGTATGTGCATGGCACTTTCTTCTACGACCCGAGCAAACAGTTCATCCTGGTGCAGGTATTGAACACAGTAGAACTTGTAACACAGGGCGAACTTCGTCCAGCGCCCAGGATCGAGATCCGTGTAGACCCAGGCAGGCTGAAAGTGGGCGGAGCGCGGGTGGTGTGGCCCAAGGAAGAGGACCTGACAGTGACGAATCATGAGGGGGGTACCCGTATTGTGTTGGAGAACCCTGGACGCTATACGGCGTTGTATCTAAAATTGACCTAATCACCTGACGAGGGATCATGTGGTTGAATGTGGGTGAATCGCGTAATGCCGATCTTCAATATTGGCGATATTCCGCCATTCGAGATATTACCAGGGGTCCGCATTCGAGCCCCCTTTGGAAAACACTTGATGCTTTCTTACCTTGAACTGGATCGGGACGCGGTAGTCCCGTTGCATCAACATCCCCACGAGCAAGGAGGTATCGTTCTCAAGGGAAAAGTTGAGCTGACAATGGGCAACGAGGTCAGGATCGCTGAGGAAGGCTCAATGTATATCATTCCTCCGAACATGCTGCACAAGGCCGTCGCCGTTGACGGACCCGCCGTTGTGCTCGACGTTTTCAGCCCGGTCCGTGAGGATTATGCGGAACAGTTCAACAAATACATAGGTAGCAGAGACGCAAAAGGTCTCTAATTATCCACCTTAAATTCTTGAGTAGCCGCAGTGGTCACGATCGGCCCCGTTCAATTAGCACTTTTGAAGGAAAAAGATGAATGCACTGGTTCTTGAGGACATCGGCAAGTTTCAGGTTCGCGAAGTGCAAAGGCCCATCCCTAAACCGAATGAAGTTCTCATCCGTGTCTTTGCTGTTGGCATATGTGGAACGGATCTCCATATCTTCCATGGCATGGCTAACTACAATCGGAATAACCGTGGCCAGCCTATTCCGCTTAAACAGCATCATCAAGTCTTGGGCCATGAATTCTGTGGACAGGTGGACGCTGTTGGCACTGAGGTTCGAACATGTAAGCCTGGAGATCGCGTCGTCGTTGACCAGGTATTGAATTGTATAAGTCAAGGCCGCTCACCCATATGCGAGTACTGCGAAACAGGTGATTCTCATCAGTGTGAATTCGGCCAGGAATTGGGAATTACTGGCCTGCCCGGTGCCTTCGCTGAGTTCATCAGCGTTCCCGAAGTGAACATTATCGCCCTCCCCGCCGACATGTCATCGATTCGAAGTGCCCTCATCGAGCCTCTAGGCTGCGTGCTTCACGCGAGTAATCGGATGGAGAATGCTGCGGGTCGCTACACATTTGACGGTCGTCACCGGATTCGTCGAATTCTCATTCTGGGCGCTGGCCCAAGCGGGCTGTTTTTCTTGCAGTATTTACGCAATATCAGGCGATTTGATGGCGACATCTTTGTGGCCGATATGCGAGACGATAAATTGGCGCTGGCCATGAAGCTGGGAGGGACCCCCTTCGACGTGCGAAGAATTAACTTGATTGCGGAGATCAGTGATCGGACTCATGGCGAGCGAATTGAGTATTTGATCGAAGCCACCGGAAGTGGAGCGGTTTTTGATTGGATTCCCTCGGTTATACGCCGGCAGGCGACTGTTTTGTTATATGGTGCAGGTCATTCGGACAGGGACATCGGCTGCCTCACCGCTTTTCAAGCTTCAGAAATCAGTATAGTGACATCAGGAGGCGCGTCTGGCGGATTTGATTCGGACGGTACGCCCACGACTTATCGCCAATCGATGGAGTACATCCACCGGGGAGAGATTGATGTGGAATGCTTGGTGAGCCATCGATATACGATGCTGGCTGAGGTCCCAACGGCCTTTGAGCGAGATGCTCAACTCAATAATTTTATTAAAGGAGTGTTGGTCCTTGAGTAATTGCTCAGCCTTTTCACTTGATCTCATGGCGGGTTTTCATTCTTTTCCATTTCAACCGCTTGTACCCTTGCACGGAACACATCGCCCAGTTGTGCAGCATGAGAGAAGATAAGGAGAGGCTTCGTCACACATGTCAAAGAATTTGAGCCGCCGCACTCTATTAAAGGTAGCAACCGGAGCCGCCACGCTTGCCGGGGTCGGCATTGGAGACATGCCCCTCATGGGGAGAGATGGCAGTGACCTCCGGATAAATCCCGACTCGGTGTCGGCAGGCACCAACCTTCCATGGTACAGGCAACGGCTGGTCGGCATCGAAGTCGGCCCGAGCGGCGCCAATGATGAAGACAGCGCCTTTTACTCCCGCGTATCAGGGAAGGAAATCGTCGAAAACTTGCTTAAGGCAAAGGTTGAATATACGGTGATCTTCATGAAAGATCAGTCCTTCGCCTACTACAACTCGAAGATTGTTCGCAAATGCCCGGGGCTCGGTGAGCGCGACCTGCTCCGCGAAGTGCTTGACGAAGCCGGAAAACATAACCTGCCGATTGTGGCCTACTGTCAGATTCAATATGACACCTCAGTATGGCAGGCGCACCCGGCGTGGCGAATGGAGGACTGGCAGGGAAACAGCATAGCCTCGCGGCTCTGTTACAACTCGGAATATCTGCAATACACCAAGCAAGTTGCTGCGGAGATGATGGAGTATGAGATCGCCGGCTTTCACTTCGATATGCTTGATTTCGGCTTTAGCCATCCGTATGGCTGCTTTTGCGAAACGAATTGTCAACCACGGTTTCGCGAGGAATACCAGACGGAAATGCCTCGACCCAGCAAGCCAACATGGGATGAGGGCTGGGAAAAGATCCTGAACTTTCGTGCTAATTCTAACACCCGTTTTTGCCAGGAGCTACAACAGTTCGTTCACTCAAAAAGGCCGGAAATCTCTGTTGACTTCAACTATCATGGCTACCCTCCTTTTTCGTGGATTGAGGGAGAGCTACCGGTGAAGCACGCCATGAACGGAGATTTCGTAACGGCTGAAGGATTGCCTTGGATTTTCGGATACAACAACCCGAGCTTGCTTTCCCTTTTTTTGGCGGGTGCGCGCCTGGGTGGGCCGATCCAAGTTGCAACATCTCGATCAATGTATGACTACTTTGATCCTACTATCCGGCCCGTTGCTGACATGCTGTGGGAAGTGTCAACTTACCTCGCACATGGTGCTCAGGTAACCTTCGTAGATAAGATCCGATACGACGGAACTCAGGACCCCCTTGTTTATGAGCGAATTGGAAAGGTCTTTCGGGCCGCACGGTCGAAGAGGCAGTACTTTGGCCGCCGTTCTGTGCATGAAGTAGGGCTCTATTACTCCTCCCGGAGCCGTGATTGGTTTGCCCGGGATGAGCCTATGCGATACATGCAAGCCTTTTACGGTGCCCATAAAGCGCTTTTGGAAGCGCACGTGAGCACCGGCATGATTATGGACGAGAATGCCTCCCTGGAAAGGCTCAAGGAATTTCCGGTTGTTTATGTTCCCAACGCAGCGATACTCACTGGTCGCGAAGTGAGTCTTTTTGAGAAGTACGTTGCCACGGGTGGCAATATTCTAATCACAGGGCTCAGCGGCCTCTATGATTACTACGGTCGAGAGCAAAATGGCTGCTCCCTCTCTGAATTAATGGGAACACGATTCACGAGGACACTGCTGGAACCTCACAATAATTATATCCGCCTGCCTGGCGCATTGAATCAAGCAGAAAGGAGGGGTCTGCTCGAAGGAATTCCGACTGACTGGCCGATGCTGGTCTCTGGTCCGATGGCCGTATTCGAACCGCGGACTGCACAACCGTTTGGAGAACTCATTGCTGCTTACCATCTCCCGGTGGAAAGCCCGTTCGGGCACATGTTGTCGCCGCAAACTGTCCTTGGTCCGGCAGTATTCATTAACCGGTATGAGAAGGGAAATGTCGTCTCCGTTGCATGTTCACCCGATGCCGCATTTGCCGGGGACTATCGAATGCCTGAGCACCGAAACCTTATCCGCAATCTCATTCGCTATCTTAACCCCAAGCCGCCTGTGCTGGTGGAGGCCCCGCTGAATGTGGAAGTTGTCGTCACTTCGGATGAAGCGAGTAAGCAGTTCCTTATACATCTAATATGTTTCTCATCTCCACCCACTGCTGTTGCAGCCCCGTTTGGCAAAGGCAAACTTGTGTTATCACCGCCGATGGAACAACCAATGCGGTATGAGGCAAACGTTAAGATAAACAGACCGTTCTTGAAGGCTCATGCTATTGGAAAAAACACACAAACCTTAAGAAACGGAAACCAGGTTAAACTAATCACGGCCGAGATTCATGACGTATTAATTATAGAATTGTAGTGGTATGATGAACCGCAAGAAACTCTACGGTGATTCGTATCGATGAGTGGCATACGATAATTGCCGTCCAGCGGTGCATCTTCTTCCGCGTCCCGTCCTGTACAACCTGAATCCGGCGTGAAAAGCGCTGACTTTAGGATTCGAGGGGCCTGAGTCGGCGGATTTTTCGGAGCATGTCCGCCGCCATGCCTCGAAGAAAGGGAGGCCCTCCCAGCCGCAGGAGGGG
>Ga0102924_1001334_pt1 | contig 28870 bp, 18 predicted proteins | sample PaiPotPPM11metaG_FD_80116 | JGI IMG/M metagenome (GOLD analysis project Ga0102924, IMG submission 80116) | Iron sulfur acid spring bacterial and archeal communities from Banff, Canada, to study Microbial Dark Matter (Phase II) - Paint Pots PPM... ... | reverse complement strand
CCGCTGGTTGTTTACGAATTCGCGCGGCCTGATAAGCAACGGCCCGCTCCGGGTGGAAAGCGCTGACAAAGATTTTTCAACACCGAGGTGTGGCAAAAGAAAACTCGAAACTTTTCGGAGAAGCAACTAAAAAATCGCCTGTGGAAAAGCTGTGAATGGTTTGTGAAAGCTGTGCGAATGATTCGTTCAATTTTCTCTTGCTACCTGCGTCGCGATTAGGCAAAATCCCCGCTCGCTTCTCCCGTGCAATTCGAACGTGCACTCACGAGATGCCGTGACGCGGGGTCGCGTCGCGTGACATCAGACCTAAACGACATAAGAAAGCATCCCGCCTAGTATCGCGGGGATTTCCACAACATTTCCACGTCGGTGGAAATTGTGGCAAAGGGTAAATTTGCTCGATGAACCTCTGGGATAAGATCCTTCTACACTCCGAACGTCGCGTAAATCCCCACAGCTTCGCCACCTGGTTTCGCCCTACTCGTCTGGAGCGCGCAGAGGAAGATCGCCTGGTCATTCGCGTTCCCACGCGCTTATTTAAGAAACGTTTGACGGAAACCTATGGCCAGCTGATCCAAGCGGTGCTCACCGAACTTGGGCGCCCGCAGCTGCAGCTTGAGTATCTGTGCGCCGAAACGCAGCCTGTGACGGCCAGTGTTGTGCCGCCACCTCAAGCGAAACTTGATTTCGATGCGGTGGCGCATCAACTGAATCCTCGCTATACCTTCGAATCGTTTATCGTGGGGGCTTCGAATCAATTTGCGCACGCGGCAGCCATGGCGGTAGCCGACCAGCCTTCCAAGTCCTACAATCCGCTGTTTCTGTATGGGGGTGTGGGGCTGGGGAAGACACATCTGATGCAGGCCATCGGACATACGTTGAAACGGCGTAACCCTTCCCTGCGCCTTACCTATATCAGCGCGGAAAAATTTACGAACGAAGTGATTGCTTCGATACGGCTCGAACGCATGGCCGCCTTTCGCGACCGCTTTCGCAACATGGATGTTCTGATGGTGGACGACATTCAGTTCATCGCCACACGCGAACGAACGCAGGAAGAATTTTTCCACACGTTCAACGCCCTGTACGACCAGCAAAAACAAATCGTTATATCTTCGGATTGCCCGCCGAAGGAAATTTCTTCCATTGAAGAGCGTTTGCGCTCGCGGTTCGAATGGGGACTTATCGCGGACATTCAGCCGCCCGACCTGGAAACAAAGATCGCCATCTTGCAGAAGAAGGCTGAAAGCGAACGCGTGCAGGTCCCCGATGACGTGGCCGAATACATCGCGCGCGCCATCAAGTCGAACATTCGCGAATTGGAAGGGGCGCTAATCCGTTTGATGGCCTACGCTTCGCTCACCGGCGCGATTATTAATTTGCCTACCGCTCAGCAAGTTCTGAAAAACATTATCGAAACGCAGGACAAGAAAGTCACCATCGAACAGATTCAGAAGCGTGTGGGCGAGCACTTCGGTTTGCGCGCCCAGGATTTGAAGGTGCGCAGCAACTCGAAACAGATTGCGTTTCCGCGCCAGGTCGCGATGTTCCTGGTTAAACAGCTCACTTCGGCTTCGCTTCCGGAAATTGGCAGGCAATTCGGCGGGAAGCATCACACGACTGTGCTGCATTCGATCAACAAAATCGAGACGCTGCGGCACTCCGACAAGGATTTAAACAAGACGATCAACAGGCTACTCGACGCTTTCGGTTAGAGTTAGCTGCAAGGCCCGGTTTGTTTTTTAATCAGCCTGTGTACGCGCTGTGGAAATAAGCCAGCGCAAAGATTCAGTAGCCGTTTTCATTCGCACCGCGCAGATTTCCACCGGATGTGTTCGACCATAAACTACGCGGATGATAAGACTTGAAACGTTTTCCGAAGAATCCACAGATGCGGCGTCGGCGACGGTTTTCTTATATACTTTAATTTATAAATAAAGGCAGTAGAGTAGTAGCCGCAGCGGTGCAAAAGAACGGCAAACAACGCGAGGATCGCCCGAAATGGAATTCAGCGTAAAAAGATCTGACCTGCTCGACGAACTGAACCTGACGCAAGGAGTGGTCGAGCGCAAGTCGACGATTCCCATTCTGTCGAATCTACTGGTCGAGGCAAAAGGAAGCCGCCTAACGATCACGGTGACCGATCTGGAGCTCAGCATCCGCACATCTTGCGAAGCGAAGGTCAAAAAGGAGGGCGCCGGCACCATCCCAGCGAAAAAGCTATTCGAGTTGATGCGGCTGCTTCCGGAAGGCGAAATAAAGTTTAAGCTACTCGAAAACCACTGGGTGCAAGTAACCGCGGACAGAAAGAATTACAAGCTGGTCGGCATGTCGAAAGATAATTTTCCAGCGCTTCCAGCTTTCCCTCACGCGCTGGTGAAGATTCCGGCGGCATTGCTGGCCGAAGTGATAGCCAAAACGACATTCGCAATTTCGCTGGAAGAATCGCGCTACACGCTGAATGGCGCTTTGCTCGTGCTAAAGCCAGGCTCAATCACCATGGTGGCAACCGACGGACATCGCCTCGCCATGGTTGAGAAAGATCACAAATTCGAAGGGTTCTCCACTGAGACGCGCGTGCTCGTTCCCAAGAAGGCCATGACGGAACTGCAACGTCTGGCGGCGGAATCGGGCGAGGATGCCAGCGTTGAATTTGCGCAGGACGAAAGCCACCTTTTCTTCCAATTTGGCGGGCGTTTGCTGACCTCGCGCAAACTAACCGGCCAATTCCCGAATTACGAAGCGGTGCTTCCGCGCGATGCCAATAAGACTGTGGCCCTGGACCGTGGCGAGTTGCAAGACGCTCTGCGCCGCGTCTCCCAGCTAGCCGACCAGCGCTCGCACGCTGTGAAATTTATGCTTTCGAAAGAAGGCCTGGAAATTTCGGCGTCGAGTCCTGAGTACGGCGAGGCCAAGGAAGTGATCGAAAAAGAATTCAAAGGCGACACCATCGCGATCGGATTCAACGCGCAATATCTTCTCGATTTCCTGAACGCTGCGGCGGATGGCCCGATCAATTTTGAGCTGAAGGATGAACAGTCCGCTGGCCAGTTGCGCCCAATTGGCGACGAAGCCACCCGTTACCGCTACGTCGTAATGCCCATGCGCATTTGATCTTTCGCGGCTGATATTTAGGGTATTTGGCATTTTGCTAACAGTTCCTTTTTGTTCCCTCACACGCACCGCAAGAGAACCCTTTATCTATATGAATTGGTTGGGTTTATTGTTCTATATTGCCGCACAATCGTCTTGTGAAAATGGCGATTTTCGAGTACAATTTTTAGTGTTCGGGAGTCCTCCTGAACGGCACTGTCCGACCCGAAATAGCTTAGTTTTCTTGCTCGCGCCAGGGCAAGTGGGCCGCTAGGTGTTGGACGATTCCCCGCGTTGGGGAAATGAAAACTTCGCCGCGTCTCCCCGGAAATTTTCGGAACGGGACGGGATGAAGTTGCAACCCTTCGAGTCTCGCTAGCGCAAGAGCGCTCTGGAAAATATCCAGGCCGGAAATTCTCGGATGCTGAGACCAATGGGCAAGGCAAGCCCGCCTGTGGTGGGCAAGTGTCGAGCGTCCACGCGACCGCCTTCCCGTGTTTTACCAAGATTCTAAAAATTTGCGTTCATGCGAGCTGACGGTCTGAGGAGACGCACGATCCATGGCTGAAAAAGAGAGTTCAGGCGCCAAAGGTCATAAGTACGACGCTACATCCATTAAGGTTTTGGGCGGAATTGAAGCGGTTCGAAAACGTCCGGCGATGTATATCGGTTCTACCGGAGAGCTTGGCCTGCACCACTTGGTCTGGGAAGTTGCGGACAACTCGGTGGACGAAGCCATGGCCGGCTTCTGCGATGAGATCAACGTTTCGGTGCACGACGATAACAGCGTGACGGTGATCGACAACGGCCGCGGCATTCCCGTGGACATGCACGCGACCGAAAAGAAACCTGCTGCGGAAGTCGTTATGACCGTGCTGCACGCCGGCGGCAAATTTGATAGCGACACGTACAAAGTTTCCGGTGGATTGCACGGCGTGGGCGTGTCGGTGGTGAACGCGCTTTCGGATTGGCTCGACCTGGAGATCTGGCGCGACGGCGAAGTTTGGGAGCAGTCTTACGAAAAGGGCGTGCCCACATCCAAGCTGAAGGCTTCCGGTAAGACGCGAAAGACCGGAACGAAAATCACGTTCCATGCCGACCCTGAGATTTTCGCTACCACGGTATACAGCTACGACACGCTTTCGCAGCGCCTTCGCGAACTGGCCTTCCTTAACAAGGGGCTCAAGATCACGCTGGAGGATGAGCGTACTAATAAGAAAGCTGAATTCCGTTTCACCGGGGGCATCGCGGAATTCGTCAAGCACCTGAACCGCGGAAAGCAGACTCTTCACGATTCGCCGATTTATATGGAAGGCAAGCGCGAGCAAGTGGATATCGAGATTGCGCTGCAGTACAACGACAGCTACGCAGAAAATATTTTTTCCTTTGCCAATACCATCAACACCGTTGACGGTGGCTCGCATCTTTCCGGCTTTCGCTCTGCACTGACGCGCACGATCAATTACTACGCGAGTTCTGCCGGCATGCTGAAGGAGCAGAAGGACGAAGTTTCCATCAATGGCGACGACGTCCGCGAGGGCCTGGTCGCCGTTGTTTCCGTGAAGCTTCCGCAGCCCCAATTCGAAGGGCAGACCAAAGGCAAGCTCAACAGCGACATCAAGGGCTTGGTCGAGTCGCTTGTTAACGAGAGGCTCGGCGAGTATTTCGACAAGCATTCCTCCATCGCGCGAAAAATTATCGGCAAGTGTATCGACGCAGCTCGTGCACGCGAGGCCGCACGGAAAGCTCGCGAACTGACGCGGCGTAAATCCGCGCTCGATTCCAGCGGCCTTCCCGGAAAGCTTTCCGATTGCCAGGAGCGCGATCCCGCGCGCTGCGAACTTTTCCTCGTTGAGGGTGAATCGGCCGGCGGCTCGGCCAAGGGCGGGCGGGATCGACGCTATCAGGCCATCCTGCCGCTTAAGGGCAAAATCCTAAATGTGGAAAAAGCGCGTTACGACAAAATGCTGGGCCACGAAGAAATTCGCTGCATCATCACGGCTCTGGGTACCGGAATCGGCAAGGATGATTTCGACGCGAACAAGCTGCGCTATCACAAAGTGATTCTGATGACTGACGCGGACGTGGACGGCAGCCACATTCGCACGCTGTTGCTTACGTTTTTCTTCCGGCACATGCGCGAGCTGATCGACCGCGGGCACATCTATATTGCGCAACCGCCACTCTATCGCGTGAAACGCGGAAAGATGGACCGCTACATTCGCGACGAGGGCGAATTCGCTCGCGAGCTGATGAAGCGGGCTACCGAAGAACACGAAGTGAAATCGAAAGGCGGCAAATCGCTCGAAGGTAATGACCTTACGCAGTTTCTTTTGAATATTCAGGAATACGATCATGTGGCCGCAAAATTGGGCCGCCGTTTACGCGAACCCAAACTTGTGGAGTTACTTGCCGACAGCGAGCTTGAAAAGAAGACTGATTTTGCCGACAAGAAAAAGCTTCAGGAGCTCGCGAAAGCGATTGAGAAGGCCAAGCTGGAACTGGAGGCTAAATTTGTTTTCGACGAAGAGCACAGCCTGTACGAGCTTGTTCTGAAAAATGGCGGAGAACGCCGCGTGAATTGGGCTCTGGCGGCCACGCCTGAATATAAGCGTATGCGTTCGCTGCACCAGCAGATCGCGGTGCATAACAGGCCGCCATTCACCGTGGGCCACAATGGAGACAAAGTCGTTAAGGACGATGCGACCGGCTTGCTGAATTACGTTCTGGAAGACGCCAAGAAACAATTCACTATCACGCGTTTCAAAGGTTTGGGCGAAATGAATCCCGAGCAATTGTGGGAAACGACTATGAATGCGGAGACGCGTACGTTGCTCAAAGTGCGTCTCGAAGACGCCGTTGCCGCCGAGGACATTTTCTCCACGCTGATGGGCGAAAACGTGGAGCAGCGCCGCAAATTTATCGAGGACAATGCTCTCGACGTCGTGAACCTCGACATCTAACAATGATTTATCAGTTGAACTGGAAAATCTTGCCGGGGTTACGGGGGATGAGCTGCTCTGAATTCAGCGCGACGCGGACATCCGCGCCTAACAACGAACAGGGCGTGACTTTCGAATGTTCGACCGAAGCCGAGCGCGATTCACTGTTGCGCGAGCTGGAAACACACTTCGTGCCGCAGCGCTTTTCGAACAACGCGACTGCGTTTGAAACCGTAAAGGCCTATGTGTTGGAGCGAGCGGCACGAAACACGCAATCTTAAACTGAGCAATTACAGATACGGAGAGACATGTGGCCGACGAAATAGACAAGTCAATCATCACGCCGGTTGATATCGAATCGGAGATGAAGAAGTCGTACCTGGATTACGCCATGAGCGTAATCATTGGGCGCGCGCTGCCTGACGTGCGCGATGGGCTGAAGCCCGTCCACCGGCGAATTCTTTTTGGCATGTACGAGCTGGGGCTCACTTCCACGAAGGCCTACCGCAAGTGCGCAAAAATCGTCGGCGAAGTGTTGGGCAAATTCCATCCGCACGGTGACACGCCCGTTTACGACGCGCTGGTGCGCCTCGCGCAAGACTTCAACATGCGCTACCCACTGGTGGACGGCCAGGGAAACTTTGGCTCCGTGGATGGCGATCCGCCGGCGGCGATGCGTTACACCGAAGCGCGTCTATCTAAAGTTGCCGAGGAAATGCTCGCGGACATCGAAAAGGAAACGGTCGATTTCGTTCCGAACTTCGATGAAAGCGAACATGAGCCGGTCGTTCTACCCACTAGAATTCCGAACCTGCTGGTGAACGGTTCAACTGGTATCGCGGTCGGCATGGCGACGAATATTCCTCCGCATAACCTGAAGGAAACCATTGAAGCGGCCATCCTGCTGATCGAAGAACCGGAAACGAATCTGAAAAAAGTGATGAAGCTGATTCCTGGTCCCGATTTTCCGACGGGCGGATACATTTACGGACGCGAAGGAATCGAGCAAGCGTATAAGACTGGGCGCGGTTCCTTCCAAGTGCGCGCGAAAGTTGCCATCGAGCAGCGCGGCAAGGATCGGCAGGACATCGTCATCACCGAACTTCCTTACCAGGTGAACAAGGCTCGTTTGATCGGACACATTGCCGAGCTGATTCAGAACAAAAAGCTCGAAGGCATCGCCGATATTCGCGACGAGAGCGACCGCGACGGCATGCGCATCGTGGTGGAAATCAAGCGCGACGAAGAGCCGCAAATTATTCTGGCCCACCTTTTCAAGCAAACGCAGATGCAGGAATCGTTCGGCATGATTCTGCTGGCAATTGTTGGCGGACAGCCGCGCGAACTCGGCTTGGTCGAGCTGCTGCAGCTATTCATTGCGCATCGCGTAGATGTGGTTCGCCGCCGCACGCAATACGAACTGCGCAAAGCGGAAGAGCGCGAGCATATCTTGCTCGGTTACCAGATCGCGCTCGATTACCTGGACGAAGTGATCCGGGTCATCCGTGGTTCTTCCAGCCGCGCAAACGCCCGCGAAAACCTCTTCAATTTCTTTGCGAACAAAACCATCTCGATTTCGGAGGGCGGAAAAGCCAAAAGTATTGCCGGGGTAAAACTCAGCAACAAAAAATACGGTCTGGCCACCGAAGTTGTTGGTCTTAGCTTCGCGCAAATCGATGCCATCCTCGAATTGCAGTTGCATCGGCTGACAAAACTTTCGATTGACGACATTCTGAACGAGCTGAAACAAATTCGCGATCAAATTGCGGAGCTGCGTGAAATTCTGGCCAGCGAGAAGAAACTAAAAGCGGTGATCGTGGCCGAGCTGCGCGAGATTGCGAAATCCTACGGCGACGAGCGGCGCACGCAAATCGTTGACCGTGTGGAAGAAATCAAGCTCGAAGACTTGATTAAGGACGAAGAGATGGCCATCACCGTCAGCCACGCGGGCTACATCAAACGCACTTCGGTTGACGTGTATCGCCACCAATCACGCGGCGGCAAAGGCCGGATTGGCGCAAAAACCCGCGAAGACGATTTCGTCGAGCACTTTTTCGTGGCTTCGGCGCACAGTTACATCCTACTGTTCACCTCGAAAGGCCGCATTTACTGGCTGAAGGTTTATGAAATTCCTGAAGCTGCAGCCGCCACACGCGGAAAAGCAATCGGCACTCTCGTACGCCTCCAGGAAAACGAAAAGCTTACGGCCGTGGTTCCTGCGCGGAATTTGGAAGAAGCGGACCGCTACGTTTTCCTTGCGACGCGCAACGGCACGGTGAAGAAAACTGCGATCGCCGAATTTTCGAACCCGCGCCCGTCCGGCATTATTGCCATCAACCTCGATGCCGGCGACGAGCTGATCGGAGCAAAACTCACCGACGGCAAGCAGATGATTTTCCTCGCCAGCCACGATGGCCAAGCAATTCTTTTCCGCGAAACCGAAGTGCGTTCGATGGGACGAGCGGCCTGCGGCGTGAACGGTATGGATCTGGCTAAGGGCGATTTCGTGGTAAGCATGGATGCGGCGCAGCCGGACTTCGTGATCATCCAGAAAGAATACAAGAAGGACACTCAGAATCTGGACGAACTCGAAAGCGATCAAATTCGCGAATCGCTAACTTCGCTGATGCTCACCGTGTCGGAAAAAGGCTACGGGAAGCGCACGCCCCTCGCCGAGTATCGCGTCACGTCACGCGGCGGCAAAGGTGTGATCAACTTGAAATCGACCGACCGCAACGGACCTGTCGTCGCGGCGTTGCAGGTGCGCGAAGATTCCGACGTGATGATTATCACAGGGCAGGGCAAAGTGATTCGCGTCCACTCAGGCGAGATTCGCGAAGCGGGCCGTTCAACGCAAGGCGTGCGCTTGCTGCGTCTCGAAGAAGGTGACCGCATCGCCGCCGCCGCTTCCATCCTGGAAGAGGAAGAAGCCACCGGCGCACCCGCCGAGCCCGAGAAGAAGTAGAGCGAAATGGCTTGGGTCGTGGGGGTTGATGGATGCCACGCAGGCTGGTTTGCTGTTTTGCGAAACAGCGATAGCGGAGAAATTCGTTACCATCGACCATTTCCTCATATCTCAGAAGTTGTAGACACTGCTGAAAAGCCATTAATTATTGCTGTAGACATTCCGATAGGCTTGCTCGACTGCGCTCAGCGCGGTGGCCGGAGCTGCGATAAGGAGGCAAGAACCCTCCTAGGACATCACCGAGCCCGATCTGTTTTCTCGCCACCCGTACGCGCTGCGCTGCGACACCTCGAATACGAAAGCGCGCTTGAGGCAAACCGTGCAAGTTCTCCAGACGGCGTCGGAATCTCTAAGCAATGTTTTGCACTTTTTGCCAAGATTCGCCAGGTGGACAAATGGCTCGGCGCTGAACGGCAGACCCGGATCATGGAAGTTCATCCCGAATTGTGCTTCTTGAAAATGAAAGGTGGCGTGTCCCTCTCTCCTGGCAAGAAAAAAAGACAAGGTCTAAACGAACGTCTGAACTTGCTCGCCGAGGAGGGTTTTAGCCAAGTTATCGAGAGCGCAAAACGAGAAACGCTTCGGCGCGATGTTGGAGAAGACGACATACTCGACGCGTGTGCAGCCTGTTGGACGGCGGGACGCATCTTCATGAACCAAGCGTGCTGTGTTCCCAACGAAGGCGTCGGCCCGAAGATTTGGTTTTAACCTCCCGGCGGGGCGATGTAGTAACCGGGGCGGGTGCGGACGTCGACGCCCGGGCGATCGACAGTAACTTTAATTTCGTGGTAGCCGGTAGGTTCGTCGCCTGGCGGACGGTAGCCCAATGTATATTGTGCGTGAAGCTCGCCGCCGATTGCGTCCATCGCTGTTTGAATCGAACCGTCTTTCATCGTGTTCACGTGCAGGCCACCAGTTGCTTTACTGGCAATCTCCAGCGAGTTTGGTCCGATAGCGTTCTTTCCTGTTTTCACGAGCCAGACGGCGAGCGCCAGGAGGTCTACATTTCCTTGGCCTTGAGCTAGGGTTTCGTTGTCTGGAGTTTGGGCCATGCCGGGAGGCACGGGAACGGGAAAGGTTCCGGGCGCCCCCAACTGGGGTCCTTGATACGGATTTGGCTTCGCGCGCAGATCCGCCATGGTCGTGCTCAAACCGATCGTATAAATGGTGACGTTAGCGAGCTGGGCCTGCCGCAACACTTCGCCAAGTTTACTTTCGCTGCCAGAGTCCTGCGCCTCAGCAATCACCACCAAAATACGCCGCCGAACAGCTGGACGTTGTTCCAACAGGGAAATGCCGCGCGACATGGCATCGTACAGCCGCGACTGATCGACGCCGATGCGCAAGTGATTGATCGTATTTTGCACGCCGTCAACATCGGTTGTGAATTTATGAAGCAGCTCGATGTCGCTGTCAAAGCTGATCACGGCTGCTTCGGCCGTTTGCCCCATGACGGTTTGGCTGAAAATGATTCCTGTTTGGCGAATGGCGGGAAGTAGCGGTTCGATGTGCGAGCTCGTTTCGATTGCCAGGACAATGGAAAGCGGATCACCGCCCAGGTCGAAGTGATCAATCTTCTGCTGTACGCCGTTGTCGAAGACGCGGAAATTTTCTTTGGTAAGATCGAGCAGCATCTCGCCGGAGTGGCTGGTCACAGTTACCGGTGCAATCACTTCATTTACGCGAACGCGGATGGCGGCCTTCTGCTGTTCCGCCGGCATCTTTTCCGGAGTTACTCCCGGTTTCTGCTGCAGCGGGCCGGGCGGAGCCTGGCACCACGCCGAGGCGGATGTGCCCAACAGAGTGAGCGCGAGACAAACGCACGCCAGCACCAGCAATCGGCAAGACCGCTCCGTTAACATATTTTTTGAACGCAGCATTGGTTTCAGTCTATCTGATTCGCGAGAACTGAGCGGCGTTGCTTGCAGTGTAATAGTCCTTCGCGGGGCGGCTGGCTTTTCGCTGCGGTTCTCCTAAAATGAATGTTCGCGTTTATATGAGGGAGAGAACATGAGCCGCCGCAGTCCCCGGCCGCAGCCAAAGCTGGCCTACGATGACCCGAAATTCATGGAAAGCTTGGCGGCCCGGCCACTTCGTATCATGGCTGAGTATATCGATCCCCTGAATCGGCTGCGCCTCGCGAATGTAAGCGACACGATCGTGATGTTCGGATCGGCTCGAATCCAATCGCGAGATCGGGCGCTCTTGCATCTGAAAGAAGTAAGACGACACGCGAAAGGCAGGCGCACGCCCGAATGGCGTCAGAAGGTTAGTGCTGCGCGGTCTTTAGTGTCCATGTCGCGATATTACGAAGACGCTCGCGAACTTGCTCATCGGCTGACCATGTGGTCGATGACATTGGGCGACAAGCCGAGAAGATTCGTCGTTTGTTCGGGGGGCGGGCCGGGAATCATGGAGGCAGCGAACCGCGGAGCTTACGAAGCGGGTGGGCCATCGATCGGCCTTAGCATTCAGCTTCCGCACGAACAGGAATCAAATCGGTATATCACGCCGGAACTGAATTTCCTTTTTCATTATTTTTTCATGCGCAAACTGTGGTTCGCGCAAATGGCCAAAGCGCTGATTATTTTTCCAGGCGGATTCGGCACCATGGACGAGCTGTGGGAGATGCTCACACTTTTGCAAACCAACAAGCTTTCTTCGCATCACTTGATTTTGATTTACGGGAAAGAATATTGGGACAAGACGATCAACTGGCGGCACATGGTGCGCACCGGCACGATCAACGAACGTGAATTCAAGCTGCTTCAGTTTGCCGACAATGTGGATGAAGCTTTCAACCACATCCGTACAGATTTGGAAGCCCATCATCTCGAGCTGGAATCCGATTCATACACCAAACCTACGCGGCGCATGTAGGGCTTTCAGCGGAGACGCCTAACATTCCAAGCGACTGGCTACCAAAAGAAAAACGGGGAAGGAGCCAGGAACTCCTTCCCCATCTTTCCGTGCGCAAGAGCTATCGATTCGGATGATTAGTTGTTCGAATACGGTTCGGTTGCAAAAACCGCTTGGAAGCGCCGCTTTTCGTCCTGATCATGCAGCATCACCACCGGCACTACGCGCAACGAATGCTTGCAGCTCCGGCAGGTGGTAGCCTCGCCCTGCAGATCCTGAATGAATCCGTCGGTGAAGTGGTAGGCAGCCCGAGGGCGCCTTGCAGCTTTGGTGCCCTGCGTGCCGCACTGCGGGCAAGTAAACTCCACACGGTCTTCCAGCGGGTCGCGGTTCAACGCCGCCCAGCCGGTATATCGAACGCCTATAGTTTCCTTCGAATTCTTCTCCATGATGACCCTCCCCTAATAAATCATTTACAAACAATTAGACGCGTGTGGCGCGAAAACAGATTCAATCGCGTACCAATTTTTGTAAGTGGCTCAGGCTATTGTTTTTAGGACTGGCGATGCCGCGCAAGTCAACTCGCGGAACCAAAGCCGCGACCTGGTGTCTATCTTTAGTAAGAGATCGCGCGAACTCCTAAAGCTTCCGATGCGCCGGGATCCAGTAAACGATCCGCGCCCCGAGAACTTTGTCCGGAAGATTTGATTCTCCATGTTCGAACTTTGCGGAGGAGTGTGCCATGAGCGAGCGCGATGGGTTTTCACAGTGCTTAGTAGATGGCGACAAGCAATCGGTGGACAGAGCAAGGGTGATTCGTCAAAAGGCGCTGCTGATTTCGATTATTTTCGAAGCTGCGCTGGTAGCGGCGTTGCTTCTGTGGCCGCTCATCACCCAAGGGCTGCCGCCACAGCAATTCTTAGTGACCCCGGCGCCGCCGTATCATGGCGGGCCAAACTCATCATCCGGAGGATCACACACTTCTCCCCCTCGCCACGCGACCAAAACGTCAACTGCTCAATACCCGGTGATGTCCCAACCGACGCATTTTCCGGAACACGCGCAGGCATCTTCTTCTAATGAAGCACCGGAGATTGGTTCTGGTCCTGGTTCGGGCAACGTGCCGGGCTCCGGTGTCGGAGATGGCGGAGAAGACTTCCGTGGAGGAAGTGATTCAGCCGTGCGTTCACTTCCACTGCCACCCAAACCCAAGCCGGAAAAGCCGCGACCGATGAGCGAAGGAGTGATGGAAGCGGCGCTGCTGAACAAAGTTCAACCGCAATATCCTGTGGCGGCGCGATTGATGCACATGTCAGGAACTGTTCGACTACACGCAATTATTGGAAAGGACGGCCGGGTGCGCGATGTCGAGATTCTCAGCGGCAATTCAATTCTGGCGCAGGCGGCTTTGGCTGCGGTACGCGAATGGCGCTATCGGCCCACGGAGCTGAATCACGAAATAGTGGAAGTGGAGACGGAAATCACCGTGAATTTCATTTTGCAGGAGTAGCGATCCGAGGAGCTGCGAGGCGTCTTGATTTCTCAAGACGCCCGCAGGTTCGCTCGCGCATGGCTAGAATTTGATAACTATGCCCGTCGAGACTCGAGCGTTATTTTGACTGCCTCCGAAGACACTGGAGTGGATCCAATCTCCTTGGAAAATGCGCCAGTGGAACGGCCCGACTATTTTTGCATCGATGCCGCCCCCGACGGCGACCGCAAAGGAATCATCGGAAATGGTCGGAAAGCCCGGAGCAGAAGAACTAGCGTGCGCCCCTCCAATGAGGACATGCCCGAAGGGCGAAACACGCGCCGGCCACGAGACTTGAGGTCCGAACATATAGTAAGTGGTGGCCGAGTGGGACCCGTAGTCACCGGAAAAATCGGCGACGGCGCCCAGCCAGGAGAGGAACTTGTACTGACCGGAAAACTCCCAACCGTTCTGATTGAATGATGGAGAATTATCAACATGCAAGAAAGCATAGCCGCCAAACAACTCCACTTTGTCTGAATCCTGAGCATGCGCAGTCAGAGAGATTAGAAAAATCAAACCGCATAGAATTGCAAGCTTTTTGGACATAGAAACCCCTCCTCCAAGTTAAATGAATTTTAGGATCGTCGTGGGCGGTCGATCTTGCCACGACATTCCCCCGTGCTTCTCGACTTCAACTTTTGGCCCTATTCGTCAGCCTAAGATGCACCCTCAACTGTAGGGTTGGGCTGCGAGCACTAAGATGCCTTTTGCGCTATGGGGGTTTCTCCCAGATCGAAGATTTTAATTGGATGTTGTCAGGTATTAACTCTAGGGATTTTCGAGACTAGTCATAGAAGAGGTTCGCCGGAATTTTCCGCGATTATTCTGCGAGTTGTGTCCCGCAATCGGACAATTTCGTGCCAATCTTCGCCCGCCGCACCGTCCGGGATCACCAGAGGACCGAAGGTAAGCGTAACGCGTCCCGGGCGCGGCAACTTTGTTCTATCGCGCAGAATACGCCGAGCGCCGCGTACCGATACCGGACAAATTGGACGCTGGGTATCGACGGCGGATTTGAAAGCGCCAAGTTGAAACGGGCGAATTCCCGTGTGCGCCGTGAATGTTCCTTCGGGATAAATCACCACTGACTCGCCTTTTTCGAGCGCGGCATTCACTTGTTCAGCCTGGCGTATACGCGCTTGCGGATCGCTGCGGTCAAATGAAAATTGGCCGCTTCGCTGCGCCATGGTGCTGAAAAGGGGCATGTCGCGGACCTCGCCCTTGGTCACAAATCTGACGTCTGGAGGCAGGAAAGCCAGGCTAATCAAAATATCCAAATAACTCGAATGGTTCGGCGCAAAAATCCAGGGGCCGGACGTTTCGCGCTGATGCAAAATCTCGCGGCCTTCTACTTGCACCGGAACGAATGCCATGGTGAGCATCAACCGGGTGCCTTTATGCGTGAGCCAAGCTGCGCGCTTCTGGTTTCGAGTGATTGCGACGACAGCCCACAGCGGAAACAAGAGAACAACAAACACCGACATTGCGTACACACCATAGAGGAACTCAAATGCAACCCTCGTTCCACTTTTTGCCCAGCTCCAGATGCGCGGTCCTGAGCCGCGTGCCGCTAGTCCAGCAACCTGCAGCCAAGTGGGTTGCTGGCGCCTGCCCAAATTTCCTTCCATGAAAAGACGCCGGGTCTCGCTGCGCCGCAATTTGCCACTGGAAGTTTTCGGAATAGATTGCGGCGGTAACAACACCACCAAATCCGGAGGCATCCCCAGGGTGTCATTCACAGCGCGTGATATTTCGTCTTCGACACGCTTCGCGCTTGCCATGTCCCGGACTTCCGCGGTTACTACCAGACGCTCGCTTCCGGTACGTTCATCCGGCGCGCCGAAGGCGACGACGCAGCCCGTTCGCACCCCTTGAACGCGTCCGGCGATTTCCTCCACTTCGTGTGGATATAAATTGCGGCCGGCTTTGATGATGATGTCTTTGGCGCGTCCGGTTATGTAAATCTCGCCGTCAGCCCAGTAGGCCAGATCGCCGGAATCGAGCCAATCGCCGTCACGTATCAGTTCTTGGGTTGCCACAGGGTTGTGAAAGTAGCCACTGGTTGCCGCCTCTCCGCGAAACCAGAGGCGTCCTTCACTACGTTCGTCTAGATTTTTCCCGTCAACATCCACGATGCGGACCTGCACGCCAGGCACCGGCTTACCGGCATTCACGAACTCCAGTGCAGCGAGATCGCCGGCCTTAGCTGGTTGAGCCCGCCCGCCGGATTCAAAAGCAGCGCGCTCGATGCGGTCAACCTTGTAACCAGCGCCGAGCTTCGGCACGGAAATGGCGAGCGTGGCTTCGGCAAGGCCGTACACCGGAGTAATCGCTTCGCGGCGAAACCCGTAGGGCGCAAACCGGGTTGCAAACCTCTCGAGCGTCTCAGCGCGCACCGGCTCTGCGCCATTTGTTGCGGCGCGCCAACAACTCAGATCCAGCCCTTGCAAATCCTTATCCGGAATTTTCCGCACGCAAAGTTCATACGCAAAATTTGGAGCGGGGCTGATCGTTCCACGATGTTTATGAATGGCCCACAGCCAGCGATCCGGGCGGCTCAAAAAAGCGAGCGGTGACATCACCACCAGGGGAATCCCTGTAAAGATAGGAACGAACCACGCGCCGATTAATCCCATATCGTGATACAGCGGCAACCAGCTCACCGCCACGTCGTCTGACTTTATTTCAATGCCGGAAACGATCGACTTAATATTCGCAAGCAAATTTGCGTGTGTAAGGATCACACCTTTTGGATCACCGGTCGAGCCGGAGGTGTATTGCAGGAACGCAATGTCATTGGAGCGCGCGTGGTGCGTGAGGTTCTCTACCGGGCGCCACTGTGTTGGAGAAGAAGCGGGCTGCTCCGTTGACTTGGTCGGAGATTTCGCCAGCGTTTGGGCGTTGAGCACTTCTTGTAGCGTTGGTACGCCCGGCTTAAGCAGACGAGCCAGCCCTTCGGCTTGCCGCCAGGTAATCAAAAATTGCGCTTCCGCGTTGCGCAGAATGGCGGATTGGCGCGTGGCGTATTCCGCGATGCGGTCGGCGCGAAAAGGCGGATAAATCGGCACCGGAATTCCGCCCGCCAGCAGGATGCCTGCAAATGTCCAGAAAAACTCCGCGCAGGTGGGAAGCATGATGGCGACAGTCTGGCCCGGCTCGAGGCCACGGCGGACCAATTCAGCGGCTACGGTTGACGATTTCTCAAAAAGCTCGCCGAACGTGATAGTGCGGAGCTGATCGTTTTCTTCGTACAGATGGATATGTGCCCGCGCCGGTTCAGCGCGACCGCGCAAGCGCAAAACCTCTGTCAAGGTCTGTGCATTGCGTATTTGCTGCTCCACATCGGCGCTTGCGGCCGGTGAACAGGCTGGGGCTGTGGCGACGGCGGCGCTCGCGCTGGTTACCGCGTTCGAAGTTAGCGAAGCTGATCCCGCGGCGGAACCAGATTCTTCACGAAGGACGGCTTCAATCAAGTCTTGTACCGTGTCGGCCTCTGCCACCACGCGATCGGGGAGACGCACGTTGCAAGCATCACCCAGGCGCAGCATTAGCTCTACGCGTTCTAGACTGCCGAGACCGAGCTCGCGCTCGAGATGCGCCGCAGGCCCGCGGGCGGTCAACTCCCCTAGACCGCGTTGGCCGCCCAACTCCACTAGGAGTTGGCGCAGTATATCCAGCGTTTGCGCAGTGACTGCCGCCGTGCGATCGATTTTAGTGCCGGTAGCGCCCATACAAGTTGGTCGATAGAAAATTCGAGAAATTGCGTCGATGAATACAAACGCTTGTTGATGTGGCCGAGCGTATCACCGCGCGTCACGACGAGCAATGCCGTGGCCCAAAGCGAAAGGGCCGCGAAGCGCGTTTGGGGTACCAACGTACTGGGACTAATTGAACCCTTCGGACTATCGACCGGTGCGATCACTAGGGCCACAATCACTAAGAGTTCGGGGCCCTGCAAAGCGCCTCGAATGTCTACACCTCCATCACCCCATGCCCACGAGCGGCCGGCACCCCCACCGGCCGCTCCCCTTTTTCGCTGACTGCAAGTCATACCAAGCAACAGCTTTGATCGCGAAAAATCCGGAATGTTTTCTTGACTCTGCCGCGCACGCTTCTATACAGTGCGGGCATAAAGGGGTTGTGTAGGCTTGAGGTAAACAAGGCTGCGATCTGAGCGGGGCGTTGGGCCCTTCAGATTTGTTCTCCTCCGACGTGGTGCCGGCCACTCCACAGCTTGCATTTCCTCAGGGCGAGTCCTCAGTTCACGGGGGTGGGGTGTGAAATCAGTTCGAGCAATCCTTTTCAGCGCGGTCGCATTTGCAAGCATTTCGATCCTCACCGGTAGCCTTTGGGCCCAGACCAATGCCTCGCTTCGTGGCACTGTCACGGACCAGTCCGGCGGCGTGGTGGTTGGTGCCAAGCTCACACTGACCAATACCGGCACAGGCATCTCGCGCAACGCTACGAGCGGAAATGATGGGGGCTATGCTTTCGATCTGGTGCAAGTGGGCAGATACAAGCTCACCGTCGAGAAATCCGGTTTCACCACCTTCATTCAAGATGGGATCGTGCTTGAGCTAAACCAGAATGGCCGCGCCGACATTTCACTTAAAGTTGGGCAGGCGACCCAGACTGTCGAAGTAACCGCGAACGTTGCTCAGGTGGACACGACCAGCGCCGTTCTGGGCAAGGTGGAGAATGAACGCGCTATCCGGGATTTGCCATTGCTGGACCGCGATACACTGCAACTCGGCCTGCTGCAGGCCGGCGTTTTCCCTCCGGACCAGGATGATGCTTCTGGCAACCCGTTTTCTGTAAGCGGACAGCGCTCCGAATCGCTCACGTTTCTTCTTGACGGCGCGAACAACACCGATTTTCTTGGCAACAATATTGTTGTGAGTCCGAATCCCGACGCGGTCGAAGAATTCAAGATTATGACGAACAATTACGACGCGGAGTATGGGCGCACGTCGGGCGGGATCGTCAATCAAATTACCAAGTCGGGAACTAATGATTTTCACGGCGATCTCTTCGAATTCATGCGCAACGATGTTCTGAACGCGACGGACTATCTTGCCGGCGGGACGAAGTCCGCATACAGAAGGAACGTCTTCGGGGGCACCCTCGGGGGACCAGTCAAGAAGGATAAATCATTTTTCTTTTTGGCGTACCAAGGAGCGCGAAGAGGGGAGGGAATGACCCCAAGTCCTGTTGGGGTTCTCAGCGTGCCAGAACGCACAGGCAACTTCGCCGCAGACTGCCCCGCGGATAAGAACGGAAATACATTTGATGGCAGTGGCAATTGTATTAGCTCTATTGGGACGCAATTGGTGAACCCGATTACGGGGAATAACTATCCCTTTAATCAGGTTCCAGTGAACCCGATCATTGCGAATTACATCGCCAAGTACCTGCCCATGCCTAACAACGGATCGATCAATACCTTTACGGCGTCTCCTTTGGCGGCTATTAATGACGATCAGGGCATCTTGCATTGGGACTACAACGTCACGCCAAAGGACACAATCTCATTTGCCTATTTGATTGATGATACGCGGGCTCTTTTCCCCGAAGAAGGTGGGACTATCTCCTCGCTCACAGGTCTTCAGCCAATCGGGTCCGGCGGTGACGTTCCGGTTGGCTCGGCGGGCTTGGAGAGTCAGCGCAATCAAATTGGCACGTTCACCTGGACGCACACGTTTTCCAGCGGCAAGATCAACGAATTCCGCTTCGCGGCTAGCCGGTTCGCATCAAGCCAGGGGGTTCCGCTCGATCATACGCCGCCGAGCGCCCTAGGATTCACAAATGTTACCCCGGCAGACACAAAGGCTCCGGCGCCCCCAACAATTTTCGGTCCGTCATTCACCCTGGGTCCTTCCACACAGGGACCCACCACGCTACACCGCGCTAACTTCGAGTGGTCGGATAATTTCACCTGGACTCTAGGTAAGCACGAAATCAAATTTGGCGCGGATTTCACCCGCATCCGGAATAACTTCTACTACGACTATTACAACAACGGCAGCGAAGATTTCACCTTCGGAAATTTCACGGGCGATGAATATGCGGACTTCGTCTCGGGTTTTTCCGACGAATACTATCAGTCTTCTCCGGCTACGTACGGAATTCGTACCGGATCAGCCGCCGGCTACATTCAGGATACCTGGAAGATCCTGCCTCGCCTTACTTTGAACTACGGCTTGCGCTATGAGTACTACGTTCCGCAGCACGATATTCACGATAATATCCTGGGCTGGTTCCCTGGCCGGCAATCTACGGTGTTTCCCGATGCGCCTCCAAACATTCTCTACCCCGGGGATCCCGGCACGCCAAATAATGGCTTGGTTTATCCTGACTACAATAACTTTGCCCCTCGGTTTGGATTTGCCTGGGACATGTTTGGAAACGCCAAACTAGTGATGCGCGGCGGCTTCGGCATCTTTTACGACATTGAAGATGGCGCGCTGAACTTGCAGTTTGGCGGTCAGCCTCCCTTTGGCTACATAGCAAACATCTATCCTTCTTACGGGCCTGGTTCTCCATCGGATTGCACCGGGGCGGTCCCGTGCGGCGCGATTGCGGATCCCTGGGCGCCCTCCACGAATCCATACAATCCATTTGTTCCGGGCTTTCGACAACCAAGCCCGATTCCATTCGCGTATCTTACCTATCCTCACTTCCGCACGCCTTATTCAGAGAATTTCAACTATGGTTTCCAATGGCAGGCCACTAAGGACACGATGGTGGAAGCTGTCTACGTCGGCAGCCTTGGTCGAAAATTGATCAGCTCCGGCGAACTGAATTATCCCCAACCCAGCATTGAGCTTTACCAACTAAAGACCTATGGGCAGATTAACGGTGAGTGCGCCCGCAACCTGTCTAATTGCACCGGCGGTACGTTAAATCCGGCCGACCCTTTCGATCCCACCGGAACACCAACAGGTCCTCAACAGTTGCTGACGAATTTCAGCAATGGATTGTCGGATAGCGACCAGTTTCAGTTGACGGTGGACAAGCGCTTCGGTCACGGCTTAATGTTTCGGGCTGCTTACACTCTGGCGAAGACCATCGATTTGACCTCCGGGTTTCGCTCTCGCTCATCGGAGTACACGGATCCTCTTGATCCCCGTCTGGATCGATCACTTGCGGATTTCGACGTGCCTCAGCGCCTGGTCTTAAGTGGAATTTACGAATTACCTTTCGCCCAGGCTGTTCACAGCGATGGAGTTCTGAAGAAGATAGCCCAGGGATGGCAAGCAAACATGATCGCTTCTTTCCAAAAAGGAAACCCGATCACGTTTTATTCCAATAGCAACGCCAGCGAACAGGATCAGAGCCCGGACTTGACGCGCGTAAGTGTGATCGGACCAGTTCCTCATGTGAATCCGAAAAACGAAGCGAATTCTTATCCTAGCCAGTGTAACGGCGGGGCTACGAACGACTCCGTGAATAATCCGAGTCATTTTTGGATTAACCCATCGAATATGGTTTGCAATCCTTGTCCCACTACAGACCCGAATTGCCTGCTCCCCGCAGATCAGCCGGGTATTCCTTTGTTGACCTTCGGCGATCTCCCGCGCAATTCCATCCGCGGTCCGGGCCTCAATAACTTTGACATTTCATTGGTCAAGAAAACGCCGATCCGTGAAAGCAAATCGCTCGAATTTCGCGCCGAGTTCTTCAATGCCTTTAACCACACTCAATTTTTCGCTGTGGATAACAAGGGACTCAGTTCAACATTTGGTCAGGTTCTTTCCGACCGTGGGCCTCGTCTTATTCAGTTAGCGTTGAAGTTTTATTTCTAAGGGAGCATGCTCAGGCCCGGTTATAACCGCAAGCCCGAGACGAATCTGGCCTGTGAGCGCGTGGGGCTTTTAACGGCGGCGGCCCATGGGGCGGTAGGTTGCCAGCGGGCGGGGGCGCATCTTGAAGCGCGGCGTCAGAGGCGGCGAAACCTTGTGTAATGGCGCGCCGCAATTGGCGCAGCAATCCTGCGGAACGTCCTCAATGCGGAGCCAGCGTCCGCGCGCAGCACATTCCGGATTCAAACATTGGACCGTCCAGCCTGGAAGTTGCTCCATTTTCCTCTCGACCTGCCGAGTTCGCTTCTCGGCTCCAAAGCATTTGCCAGGCTCAAAGCAGATTCAGCTTTGAATCGGCGCTCCCGGCGGAAAACTGGCGGGATTGTGCGCCCATGCTTCTAGTGTGTCAAGAAAAAATAGATGCAATTAGTTGTGGTTACCTCGCGCCGCAAACAAAAAACGAAAGAAATTAATTAAGAAAAGGCCTGCCAATTTTGTGAGGGCGTGACACGGGAAGTTCGGTCTTGAAGGTGCGCTCTTGGATAATCTTGATTATTTGGAATTGGCGGAACCGGACCCGGCAAGTTTCGACTGAAGCAGGTCCACTTTTTTCTGCGCCTCGACTATTTCCGCTTGCAACGCCGCGATTTGGTTTTGCTCGCCTTTCAATTGCGCGGCTCCCTCTCTGTCATTCTTGTATTCCGGCTTGCTGAGGTAGGTCTGTTCGTCGAGTCCATACTTCCGCTGCAGAATGTCGAGATCCTTTTGAATGCTTTGCAAGTGCTCTTTCGCCGAAGTTAGTTCGGCGGTAACGGCCGCGAGATCCGAAGCTGAAGGCGCCGGCGCTGCGACAGGGCTTGCGCCTCCTGATGATGCCGTTGCGCTGGCGGAGGGATTATCTGCCACCGGGGTTTGCCCTACAACGCTAACTTCCGCTGCCTTGGGGAGATTGTCGTCGTTCCATACATGTACCGCTTTCGCCTGATCTTTTTTCTGCTCACGCGCGTGACGGGAGGCTTCCACCACCGAATTCGCTGCCGGTTGCTGCGTTGATTGTTGATCGCCCTGCTGAGCGGCAGAGAGTCCCAAAGGCAACAGCAGAAACAGCCCGATCGCGATTTTCATAGTCCGTCTCCCGAGGGCAAAAATAACCATAAGTAATCGTAGTCGCTCCGCGAGCATCCTGCCAGTCTGCATTCAACGTCGCACCCAAAGAGGCAACCTAAGCTTCGGCAGCAGCACCCCATTACTTTATGCAGCCGACTTTCAAGTCTGCAATTGGCGTTTGCGGCCGAGAATGGCGATTGCGGCCATCGCCGCTGCGCACGCGAGATAAAAAGCAGGTACACGCGTGCTTTCGGTTCCCGGAGCAGAGCCCATGAAATCGAGTTGTAAAGTCGCATGCATGGGCCCTACGTACCAAAGCAGCGTGTAAACTATTTCGAAGAGCTTGGTTGAGCCGCTCCACACGCCAAAGGTTAAGGCTAAGGTCGGAATAAAGAGCGCGCCGATCAGCCACGCAAGCAGGCCGCGCCAGTTTCCAGTGAATAACAGCCGCCCTGCGAATCCGCTTCCGGTCAGCAATGCCAGGCCCACTCCGGCAAGCCATACCGCTGGAAGCTGCCGCGCAATCGGATGTGGTGCAGAAAAAATGAGCTGACTGGTCTGGTCGCGAGTTTCTCGCACACCCATTTTCGACCAAATCAATACGGGCCAGAACCACGCGAAGGCCAATAGCATTCCTCGACCTGAAGCGGAAGGGGTCGCGGCACAGGCGACAATCAAACCTGCCGCAACCGCATACCACCACCATTTTTGTCCTTTCAACATCAGACGCAGCTCCGCCAGGAGTATCGCTCCAAATCTGAAGTGACTCTGTCTGTTCGCGAGCGGCGTCAAGGGAGGTACACGGAATGATGCGCCCGGCGGCGGCAAGTCTTCAGCCACCTCGGAAGGCGCTAGGGCGGGGGCGGAAGCTTCGCGTCGCCAACGCTCCTTCGATGGATCGAATCGATCGAATAGCAACGCCGCCAAGAGAGCCAATGCAAGTGCAACAACGATCCAAGAAAGCCGCGCCAAAATTAGTTCGGGGGTCCATTGAACTCCGTTCCATTGGAATGTAGAACCCGCGTGCGCCTGGTTTCCAATCGATAAAGAAAAACTGAAATGGTTCGCCGGGAGCTTTGCCGCGGCGCCTATACTGCTCCAAATTACTGACAACCCCGCCCAATCGAAGAGAGAGCTGCTGTTATTTTCAGATGCGATGACCGGAGTTGCCAGCGCAACCGACCACACAAAAAAATACAATACGTTTCCGAATCCACCGCGAAGCCCAGGAATTGTCTCGAATAACACGGCGACAGCGGCGACCAAAGCCATAGCCGGCAAAACGATCAGCAGAAATGGGCCTAACAACTTCCAAAGATCCACTCGCGGAGCTTCCGCGTGCCAGACCTGCATGATGATCCCGGAAATCGCGAGAATTACTACCATGGCCGCGAGCACCAGAAAATTGCTAAGCACCTTTCCCATCACGTAGAGTGTTTTTGACATCGGTGTGGAGGCAAGAATTTCGCCAACGCGCGTCAAGCGATCGCGCTCGATGGTGTTCTTCACCACGTAAAATCCTGCCAGCGATAGAAACGTGCTGCAAACCAATGCCATCAATCCGCCAATCCAGGCGGAATTAAAAATGCCGCGTGAATCGCCCACGCGCATCTCCAGTTGTCCCGTGGCTGCCGCGTACCCCAGGTATATGGAAATGCCCATGGTCAAAACGAAACTGTAGCGCCGTACGCGCTCCAAGAAATCCGCGCGCGCCAGGTGATACAAAATTCTGATGCGATGGGTTTCGCTCATGTGGCTGCACTTTTCCGTTGGTTAGAAATGCTGTGCAAATATGCGTCCTCAAGCGTTGGCGTGGCCCGTTCGGCACCAGTCCCAGGAAGTTCCGCCGCCACTATTCGCACGTGAACGCCGTCGGTCCGGCGCACGCTCGTAGAAATCAGGAATTTTTGTTTGGCCGCGGACATTTCCGCGCTCGGAATCACCAGCTCCCACACTTTACCTTCCACCGCGCGCAGCAAGTCTTCCGGCGCTCCATGAGCCAGCAGCCGCCCGCCACTCAGTATGGCGATATCGGTCGCGATGGCTTCGATGTCCGACACGATGTGGGTCGAGAAAATCACAATGCGCTCACCGGACAATTCCGAGAGCAGATTTCGAAAACGAGCGCGTTCCTCCGGATCGAGTCCGGCCGTTGGTTCGTCCACGATTAGTAATTCCGGGTCATTCAGGAGCGCCTGAGCGATCCCCACACGCTGTTTCATTCCACCGGAGAAACCACCAAGAGAACGGTCGCGCGCCTCCGCTAGATTCACGACCGCGAGCAATTCATCAATGCGCTGGCGTGCCGAACGTGCGTCCAGCCCCTTGACGGCGGCCATGTACTCCAAAAATTCAAGCGCCGTAAGATGCGGATAAACTCCAAAATCCTGCGGCAGATAGCCAAGGGCCGCGCGCAATGTGTCGGGAGCGCGCGCGATATCGTGGTCGTTCCATAGCACGCGTCCTTCGGTGGCGCGCGTCACTGTTGCAATGATGCGCATCAGCGTTGATTTCCCCGCGCCGTTAGGCCCCAGGAGTCCCACTACACCTGGACCTAGCTCGAGACGCAGATCACGCAGTCCCCACAGTTTTTTGGAATATTGCTTACCGACTCCGTCGATAACGAGCTTCAACCGGCCACTCCTTCAACGCGGACAGCCTCATTTGAGTGAGAATCTAACAGGACTAACGTTGCCCGGATGAAAATTGTTTCAATTGGTTTCGTTTCTTTGGGACATAATTCGGCGGGGTCGCGCTTGCGCGTCGTCCACTTGGTAGCCATACTTGCTCGGCATTCCGTAACGATTTTCTGTTGATCGGAGGACATCACACTTGGCGGACTACAGACTGAAAACAATTCTAGTTTTTGCCGCAATCGTGGTTATTTCGATCCTATCGGGTGTGCGCCTCCAGGCTCGCAGCGTTGGAGGGCCTGTTTCCACTATCGATCAAGAGCAGCAGCCATCGGAGAACTCCGAAGCATCCTCGTCAGTGGCTAGAACGCAGCCCGTACAGAAAAAGGTAACTGCATATACGCTTCCTCCCGAAACCTACAAGAAAGCACGCGACCTGAGCCACATTCATTTCCGGTTTGCTTTGATCAGCTTCGTTTACGGGCTCTTTGTTTTGTGGCTTATTCTGCAACTCAGGCTCGCGCCGAAATATCGCGACTGGGCGGAGAAATTCTCGTCCAAACATTGGTTGCAAGCTGCCGTATTTGTGCCGCTGTTCATCCTAACCAGCGCAATCCTCGGTTTGCCCGCCGACATTTATCAAAACTGGGTCGAGCGAAAATTTGGAATCTCCGTTCAGGGATGGGGTTCCTGGGCCTGGGATTGGACCAAGGGGCAGTTTATCGCCATCATTCTTGGAATAGTGCTCGTCTCAATTCTCTATATGGTGATCCGTAACAGCCCGCGGCAGTGGTGGTTTTATTTCTGGCTAATCTCTTTGCCCGTTGCTGTTCTCCTTGTCTTCCTTCAACCGCTGGTTGTGGATCCAATGTTCCACAAATTCGAGCCACTCTCGCAAAAAGACCCTGCGCTTACTGCCAGCCTGGAACAAATGGTTCAGCGCGCCGGCGAAAATATTCCGCCCGAGCGGATGTTTTGGATGGGCGCGGGAGAAAAGACGACCGGGCTCAACGCTTACGTTACCGGACTCGGCGCTTCGAAACGAATCGTAGTTTGGGACACAACCATCGCCAAGATGACTACGCCGCAGATCGTCTTCGTAGCTGGACACGAAATGGGCCACTACGTCCTCGACCACATCTGGAAGGGTCTCGCCTTTGCCGCGGTGATACTCTTCATTCTCTTTTACCTGGGTTATCGCACAATTGGCGGGGTGCTCGCGCGCTGGGGAAGTCGTTGGGGAATACGCGGCCTGACCGACTGGGCCTCGCTTCCTGCCCTTCTACTCCTGCTCTCTATTTTTGGATTTATCTCGGGACCCATCACTAGCGCCTTCAGCCGCCGCGACGAGCATCAAGCCGACCAGTACGGCTTGGAAGTAACTCGCGGCCTCACCCCCGATTCAGGTCAGATCGGAGCGCAAGCATTTCAGGTTCTGGGCGAAGTGGATCTCGCCGATCCCGAACCGAATCCGATCGACGTATTTCTGTTTTATTCTCATCCGCCCATTCCTGACCGAATCCAGTTCGCGCTTACCTACAATCCGTGGGCGAACGGCAAATCCGGAGAGTTCGTAAAATAGCCGTTGCATTGATGGCGAGGCAAGTTTGTGCCGTGCGTGCGCTTAGACGACGGCGCTACCGCCGCGCGTCAATCCTCATGCGAATTCCGTTTCGCGGCCGAAGGGTTACCAGCGGGTCCGGAACAATCTTCTGCCCCGGTGCCAAACGAAATTGAAACTTCTGCGCGATGGTGGCAAGCACCAGCACCACTTCCATCAATGCAAAATTCTGGCCGATGCAACGTCGCGGCCCATCGCCGAATGGAAAATATGCGCCGGCCGGCAGACGACCCTCCAGCCCGTCAAGCCAGCGCTCTGGGATAAACGCATCCGGATCGCTGAAAAAACGCGCATCGCGGTGCGTTACCCACTGCGAAAAAATGAGCGTGGAACCGGCGGGCAACTCGTATCCGCCTATCGTGCAAGTTGCGATGGAGGTGCGCGCCAGAACGTAAGCCGGGGGATACAAACGCAGAACCTCGTTCACTACACCACGCAAATATGGTAACTGCCCCAGGTCCGCGATGGATGGTGGGCGACCCGCCAGAACGTCTCGAAGCTCTTCATACAGCCGCTCTTCGGCGGAAGGGTTTTTGCTGAGCAAATACCAGGCCCACGAAAGCGTTAATGCCGTGGTTTCGTGACCGGCCGTAAATAACGTCATGATTTCATCGCGAAGTTGCTTCGGGGTCATTTGGCTTCCGTCTTCGTCCATGGCCGCGATCAGCAACGAAAGCAAATCGTTGTGCTCGCTTGCATCTCCCAGCTTTTTGCGTTCGTCGATGATTCGATACACCAGCGAATCAAGGAACTGAATTTCGCGCTCGGCGCGGCGATTTGCCGGCGTGGGCCACTTTTCGGGCACTTTGAAAGGCGAACGGCTTCTGCGCAATGAATAACGCATCAGGAATTCCAACGAGCGCCCCACTTGCCGGGCTTCTCCGGGCAGCGTGGTGCCGAATAATGTGCGCACAGCGATGTCTAGCGTAAGAGCCATCATTTCGTGCGCGATGTCTCGTTCTTCGCTGTCCCGCCATTTCCGCGAGTGAGCCTCCGCACTTTCCACCATTGTTGCCGCGTATTCATTGATTCGATTGCGCTGGAACGCAGGCTGCGCAAGCCGCCGCTGTCGCCGCCAGAAATCGCCTTCGCTGATCAGCAACCCTTCACCGAGCAAACGCCCGGTCACATCTTTGGTGAGCTTGCTCTTATGGAATTTGCTTTGCTGGATTACCGTCACTTGTTCGATGTAGTCCGGGTGATTTAGAAAGATGCGGCTGTCGGATACGATGGGGATTCTGACGATATCGCCGTACTCGCGGGAAATACGTTGCAAGGTTCCAAGCGGGTCGTGCAACACCTGCAGCGCCATACCCAGAAGCGGCAATCCTCGCGGCCCTGGCGGGACCCGATTTCCGTTAACAGATTTGTGTTCGGCCATTTTAGTTAACCGGGGATCCGCAAGCCCGCTCTCCTCTTTGCGAAGGGACCTGCTTTACTTTACTCCATAAAACTCTTGCAGCGTCGGCACGGGATTGAGAATCAGATGTGAGTGGGGAGCGTTACAGCGGCTAGACTCCAACAAAGTGCGCTTTGGCGGTTTTGTCGTGTTTAGGTAACATACACCTGCAAAAGGGGATCCTGTGGACATTGAGCAGCCGGAATGGCTGGAACAAATCGAAGGAATTCTCGAAACGTTGAATGAAGGCGTCCTCATCGCGGACGATTGCCCGCAAATCATATTCGTCAACGGAAATTTCGAGGATATGACTGGAATTCCGCGCTCTGAATTTCTCGGGTCCAACTTTGATAAATATTTCACCGCCGAAGAAGCAGCAGAGCTAACCGGGCATCGAGAGAGAGGGTTACGCGCCGGACATAACCGCTTTGAATTCGTTTTGCCGCGGCATGACGGCAGCAGGCTGCCTGTGATCGTTAGTGCGCGGGCTATCGAAGATCCGGACGGTCGCCGTTTTACGATTGTCACGTTCATTGATATCTCTGAGCAGAAATCCGCGGAAGGCAAACTTCGAACGGCAAATAAATTGCTCGAGGAGCGGCAAAAAGAAATTGAAGAAGACCTCGCCCTCGCGGCGCGCGTTCAGCAGAGCCTAGCGCCCAAATCCATCGTCTGGGGAAACGTGCATGTGGAAACCTATTACCATCCTGTGCGAACCATCGGCGGTGATTTCGGCCTGGTAAACGCTCTCGATAACGATCGCTTGAATCTGCTGGTTTGCGATGTCTCCGGTCACGGCATCGGCTCGGCTCTAGTCGCCAACCGCATCTACGCCGAGACGATGACTCAGCTTCGCAACGGGGCGCCACTCGCTGCCATGCTTCGCCAATTGAACCACTTCGTGATGCATAATAT